>Ga0214925_100031_pt1 | contig 166787 bp, 142 predicted proteins | sample Stichaenrichment_FD_168299 | JGI IMG/M metagenome (GOLD analysis project Ga0214925, IMG submission 168299) | Xylose enriched microbial communities from anaerobic bioreactor in Madison, Wisconsin, United States - 63SRT | ecosystem: Engineered > Bioreactor > Anaerobic > Unclassified | place: USA... | reverse complement strand
TTCTGAGCGAGTCAAAACGAAGACGAGATGACATTGGGCAGTTGTGAAACTAACCTAAACACTCTGAGTACTTCTAAGAGTTGTCGATCTTACGTGTAATGTGCTGGGTGGCCCCCAGATTCCTGCGGCTTTAGTCGTAGGAGGTTCAATTTTCCATAAGAACCTTTCTAAAAACACAAAAAGGCTGTCAGCGGTAGCTCCGCGACAGCCTTTTACTTTGTTTGCGATAAAGTTATTTTAGCATAAAGCGCCAATTTTTGCCCAGGCATTATTTCCGGTAGAGCAAGAGAGCAGTTCCGGCCAGGTCGACCGTGTAGTCTTCGTTCTCCAGCGGCCGCTTGGTCATCCCCTGGTCGGTTGAGTAGATGATCAGACCTAATTTTGCCCCAGCTGGCAGGGTGTAGTAGGTCGGCTGCAGTTCAAATTCCAGGTCGACGAACTGGCCGGCTTCCAGCTTGCTTGGCTGCTTCATGTCCTGGTAGTTTTGCAGGTTCATGTGGGCCTTGGTAATCAGCTTGGCCTTAGTAGCCTTGTCCGGGACGAATTCCTGCAAGGAGTCTGCCCCAAAGCGGAAGCCGAAGGGCTGGTTTCCTCTGGCCAAAATCTTCGGCGTAGCCGTCAGCCGCTGTCGGGTCCCCAGGTCAACCAGGGCAACAGACAGCTGGCCGACAGTCTTATTAGCTGCTACCCGGACCCGGACCTTTGGCCGGCCGACCAGGGTAGTCGGGTGGAGGAATTCCTCGCTTTCAAAGCGGAGGCTGGCCTTGGCCCATTTTTCCTCCCCGCTGATAAACTGGTATTCCCAGTCAGTTTCGCTGATGCCGGCCTGCTTGAATTCTGTCCCGCCCAAGTCGGTGAAGGTCAGCTGGCCCTGGCCGTTTTCAACCGTTGACAGGTCGCCGTCAGCCGTTGGTGAATAGAGGCTGGCCTGGCCCAGGTCGCTTACCCAGTCGCCTTCTTCGTGCCACTTGTCAGCTTCCAGGTTGTCCTGGATCATGACCTTTGGCCATTGCTCATAAGCCCCGTTTTCCACTTCCAAAAGCTCGTGGACGAACCAGAGGTTCATGAGGTCGGTGAAGTCGATGGAAACCAGGTTGTTCATGTTGTAGTGGGGACCCTGGTGGAGGAAGAGACGGGATTCAATTGGCAGCTGCTTAACCTTTTGCCAGATCTTGTAGACGTTCTTTGGCTTGACGTTCCAGTCATTTAAGCCGTGAACGGAAATCCAGGAGCACTTGATGCCATCGGCGTGGTGGCGGTAGTTTCTGGCCTCCCAGAAATCAGAGTACTGGCCGGTTGCCCGGTCCTGGCTAGCGAAAAGTTCTGCCTGCTCTGCTTCATAGGCCTTTTTAGCAGTGAAATTGCCCCCGTCCCAGAGGTTGGACTGGCAGACTTCGGCCAGCTTGTCCATGTCTTCGCCCTGGCATTCTCCTGGCGCGATAACCAGGCCGTGTTCCCGGTAGTAGTCATACCATGAGGAAATAGCGGCTTCAGAAACCACCGTCTTCAAGCCCTTGACCCCGGTCGTCGCGATGGCAATCTGTAAAGTCCCCAGGTAAGAGCGGCCAGTCATGCCGACATTGCCGGAGCACCAGCTGGCCTTGGTCTCAAAGCGGCGGGTCCGGTCAGTATAAGCCACCCGGTCCCCGGTCAGCCATTCAATGACTTCTTTTTGAGAGATTGTTTCTTCCGGTGACCCGGTAATCCGGATCCCATCCCCGTGCCGGTTGCCGATAGCCCCGGAGAAGACGGAGGCAAAGCCCCGGGCCAGGAGGTATTCGTTTAAGCCGTAAGAAGATTGGCCAGTTGCCAGTTCAGTAGCTGGCACATCCTGGTCACTTGGAGCAGGACTTTTGACTAAGGGCTTGGCCACGTACTTAGGATTGGTCCAAGTAGTTGCGTCAGTCAGGTTCTCGTCGACATTGTGGTTAGTTTTGACATTGTCGATGATCCCGCCAAAGTATGGTGAAGCCGTGTAAAGGGCTGGAACCTTCAGCTGGTCCTGGCTTTCAGCCGGCCGGAAGACCGTGACAGGCAAGAGGTCGCCTAATCCGTCGCCATCCGTGTCCAGGTCGCTTTGCACGTAAACGACCTCGCGGATGACCTGGCTTGTGTCAAAAACTGGCAGGGACTTGCCGTTGAAGAACATAAACTTGCCTTCCCCCCAGAACTGGGTGAAGTAGCCCTTGCCGGCCATAACGTCTAAAAGGATCTGCCCGTTTTTGCTCCGGGTGTTGAGCAGGCGGTAGAAGGCAAAAATCAATTCTTCCTTGCTGGTCAAGTCCTTAAAGGCCGGCAGGGCATGCTTTTTCCCGCAGGTCAAAGGATCAGTCAGGCTGTAGTCGTAGTTTGGGTGGTAGCCTAAAAGCTGCAGGGCAACATTGGCGAACTGGCTGGCGGTGATGGCAGCTGGCGTGTCCAAAAGGAAAGCGGCCAGGTCAGTTTGGTCATCGACGGCAAATTCCGCCAATTTGGCGTCTTTAGCCTGGCGGGTCGTGGCTTCCGCCAGGACATTGCCGGTCAAGACGGCCAGGAGCTCACTAAAGGAAAGAGAAGAGTAGTTTTCCGGCAAGAAGTTGATCGCCAGCAGCTCCTCAGTAGCCTTTTCCGGACTGGTTTCAACGTAGGCATATTGATTGTATTTCATGCTTTACCTCATCTTTATATCTTTACGTCTATGGGATATTTTTGCTTTATCCAGTTTTTTAGCTGTTTTTTAAGCAAGTTCTCAAGTTAATGCAAGCAAACCGCTTCCTTTTTGTCAAGGAAAAAATAGATAAGAAAAAAAGCAACTTTTTTCCGAAATATGTTTGACAATTTATCCCTGGTCTAATATACTTAATTTGTTGCGTCGGAGCATAACGGTTCGGTAGCTCAGCTGGATAGAGCAACGGTCTTCTAAACCGTGGGTCGTGAGTTCGAATCTCACCCGAATCATGATTGCAACCAGAGAAATCACTGAGGCTTGCCTCGGTGATTTTTTTGTTATGTCCGCAGAAAATTTGCCAAGCCGGCAAAAGTAAACTATAATGGAATAAATATTAAACGTTTGTTCGAGCAATCCTGGCCGCTTGGCCGGGGCCTTTTTATTTGCTCGGGATTTTTGACACAAGGCAGGAAATGTAATGACGACGGTAATTTTAGCAGAGAAGCCCAGCCAGGCCCGGGCATACGCGGCCGCTTTTGCCCAGAGCCAGAAGGGGGAGGGGCAGATCAAGGTCGCGGACGCGATTTTGCCGGCAGACACGGTGATCACCTATGGTTTTGGCCACCTGGTGGAAATGGCCCTGCCGGAAGCCTATGATGCCAGCTACAAGCGCTGGTCTTTAAAGAAGCTGCCGATTTTTCCGGACCAGTACAAGTACCTGGTTCCCCGGGACAAGAAGAAGCAGTTCAATATTGTCGCTAATTTGCTCAAGCGGGCAGATACGATCGTGATTGCCACGGACGGTGACCGGGAAGGGGAAAACATCGCCTGGTCCATCATGCGGCAGGCGGGGATCGATTTGAAACAGAAGCGCCTTTTCCGCCTCTGGATCAATTCTTTGGAAAAAGCCGCGATCAGGGAAGGCTTCCAGAACTTGCGGCCAGGCTGGGATTACTACTACCGCTATAAGGAAGCCCAGACCCGGCAGATCAGCGACTGGCTGGTCGGGATGAATGGCAGTCCTTTATTTACCTTGCTGTTAAGGAAGCAGGGGATCAAGGGGACCTATTCAATCGGCCGGGTGCAGACGCCAACTTTGTACATGGTCTATAAGCGTGACCAGGAGATTGCCAATTTTAAGCCGGAGAAGTACTGGCTGCTCATGGCCGATTTTTGGCAGGGAAGAAAGAAATTCACCGGCCGCTTGCTGCCGGAAACGAAATTCAAGAGCCCGGCAGAACTGGAGCAATTTTTGCTCGCTAAGTGCGGGAGCCTAGGCAAGCAGATCGGCCGGGTGGCCAAGGTAGATAAGGAGCAAAAGAGTCAGGCCAGCCCCCGCCTCTTCTCTTTGTCCAGCCTGCAGACGGAAGCCAACCGCCGCTACCATGCTTCAGCCAGTCAGGTTTTGCAGGCTGTGCAGAATCTGTATGAAAATAAGTTTTTAAGCTATCCGCGGACAGACTGCAACTATATTACGGACAATGAGTATGCCTACCTGGCCCAGAACCTGGACCGCTACCAGGGGCTTTTGCCAAATTCTGCAGAAGTCAAAGAGCAAATGAAGCCCTTAAAGGCGGAGAAGCGCTATGTCGACTCTAGCAAGGTCCAGGAGCACCACGCTATCATCATGACCAAGACCGTGCCCAGCCAGACGCAGCTGGGCAAAATGTCCAAGCTGGAAGGGCAGATCTATGACCTGGTCTTGCGGCGGACCTTGGAGATGTTTTTAAAAGCCTACGTTTATGAGAAGACCACGGCATTGATTGCTGTTGGCCAATTGACTTTTAAAGCCAGCGGCAATGTCAGCGTGAATCTGGGCTGGAAGATCCTGGAAGGGCCAGTTAAAGATGCCCAGCTGCCGCCTCTGGAAGTCGGCCAGGAACTGACGGCTAAACTCAAAGAGCAGGAAGAAGAGACTAAGCCCCCGGCCAAGTTTACGGAAGGTAGCTTGATCACGGCTATGAAGACGGCCGGCAAGACTCTGGATGATGAAGAAGCCCAGGCTATTTTAAAGGACGTTGAAGGGATCGGGACGGAAGCTACCCGGGCCAGCACCATTGAAATTTTGAAGAAGCGGGGCTACATGCAGAGCCGGCAAAACAAATTGTCGGTCACTCCGGAAGGGACTATCCTCTGCAAGGCAGCGGAAGCTGAGCCGCTTTTAGTCAGCGCGCAGATGACGGCCCAGTGGGAAAAGGCTTTAAAGCAAGTTGGGGCTAAAGAGCGGAGACAGGATAACTTTTTAGGGCAGATCAAGAAATTCATTTCAAAGATGATTACAGAAGTGCCAGGCAAGATCCAGGTTGACCAGGGCTTGCAGGAAGAAGCCCAGAGCCGGCAGGCCAAAGCCGCGGCAATCGGCCTCTGCCCGGTCTGCAAGAAAGGTGAGATTGCTGACAAGGGCAAGTTTTACGGCTGCAGTAATTACCGGGGCGGCTGCCATTTCACCCTGCCTAAGAAGTTTGCCGGCAAGAATATGGGCAAGCGGATTGTGAAGACCTTGATCAGCAAGGGCAAGACTGACAAGCTGGACGGTTTTGTCTCTAAGAAGAGTGGGCAGCGGTATTCAGCCAAGCTGCAGCTGGAAGGGGACAAGCTCTCTTTGGCTTTTGACTGATTTTTGCAAAAACAATATTTTTTAAAATGAGTTAACAAATCTGTTACAAATGAAATAGTGCGCGAAAACTGTGGTAAAGTAGGAAAAGGCATTTATTGATAAAAGTGTAAATTATCTGGGTGCTTTTTGTTAATAACCCTAGAATTATGAGTTTTGTATTTTTAGAAGTGAAGGGAAGAGTTTGATGAGACGTTTTGCTTTGGGCATGATGACCAGCGCGGCACTGATGGCCGGCCTGTCCAGTCAGGTGCAAGCAAGCAGCAAAGACTACAGTAAGAGAACGAAGACCGATCTTGTGACCAAGATCATGGGCGATAAGAGCTACCAGGTCTATTCCTCGCTCAAGCTGGAAGAGGTAACTAAGAAGGTCAAGACAAAGACCAAGAAAAAGAAGAAGTACAAGGTCAAGAAGAAGATTGCCTACAAAAAGAAGGGGAAGACCAAGTACAAGACAGTCAAGCAGGTCAAGTACAAGTGGGTGACTAAGACGGCCTACAAGAACGTGAAGAAGAAGGAGTGGAAGTTTGGCAAGAAATTGACCAAATCTGCTGGCTTCAGATATGCTCACGTCCAGTCCAAGTCCTACAAGGTCAAAGATGGCAAGCGCTACTACTACATCTATGTTGACGGCCGGCCGGTCGGCTACGTGAATGAGAAGGCTTTTGCCCTTTCTAAGGCTAATGTGGTTTCCCAGGTCAGCTTGGTCAACAACCCGTCTGACTCAGTTGGCTTTAATGCTGAAGACGCGATTAACTACGTGACTGACAAGCACGGCAGCCTGGTTGACAATGACTCAGTGGAAATCAGCTGCAAGTCTGCTAAATTGCATATTTCTGACACAGGCTATGTATCCAGCAAGAAGGCCGGGACGGCAGTTTTGACCTTCAAGTATGGCAAGGCCAAGGCGACCAGCAAGCTGACGGTGCGGGGGGATGCTAAAGAGGGAATTAGTTCCGCCAATGTAACGCCAGTGAAAACTGACTTGCCAGAGATCAAGACCTGGTCAGCCAGCGACATGGCCAGCATATCTTCGTCTTCAACCATTACTTCAGAAGACGCGGTTTCTAGTTCCCACAATTATTGGGCGACTAACATGTCCGGCAACAGCAAAGGCGCGGATATCGAAACTATCTTCTATCATCCGGCAGTTTTGAGCGCTCCAGGTTCAAGCAACCTGGAGGCCAAGGTGTCCAGCGCTGTTCAAGGGATCGACTTTTATGACAACGATTTGGTGACCAGCAACTTGGACTTAGGCCAGGCTGACAACCGGGAAGCCCGGGGCCACATGGTCTACTACAACATGCGCAGAGTCAAGAAGTACAACTGGCAGCTGATTCCAAGCAAGATGCTGAGCTTCAACACTTGGCTGAGCTACATCAAGAACATCAAGGTCAGTCCGTATATGAAGCTGGGTCATGGCCAATCAGTCGGCAGCACCAAGAAGTATGTCTACGTTTTGGCCAACTGGAACCGGTCCAACAACTGGTCCAACTCTCAGGAACTGCTTCGGGTCAAGAAGTCAACCATGAAAATTGACAAGATCTGGACTTTCAAGGTTTGGAACGGGTCAGACAAGTATCCGCGGATTTTCCTCAACGCGGACGTGATTGATGACAATACCTTGATTGCTCTCTTCCATAACGCTTCTAAGCACCGCTATGAATACTGGAAGATCAGCAGAAGCGGTGACAGTTTCAAGGCCAAGGAAGTTGGGGCAACTGGAAGCGACCTCATCAGCAATTCCGCTGAAGTCCAGGGCTTTGTCTGGGACAGCGCATATGACGTTTACTACATTGCCTTCAACGACTACCTCTTTAAGATCGGGGCGGGCTTAGATGGCGAAACGGAAGCCGGCAAGCTTTTGAACTACTACAAGTTTGACACTGGCCGGGAATTTGAAGGCTTGGGCAGCTACAAGGGCGAGCTCTACGTCAACTTGAACCATCCGACGGAAACTTTGAAAGTGGATCATATTACAAAATAGTTGAGTTTAATAATTGTGAGTATAGGAAGAATGAAATTGAAAAAAGGGCTGGCCTTTTCCACTGCACTTCTGGCGGTTGCCTGTTTGTTTGAAACTGGCCAGCCAGTTAGAGCGGCGAGTGAGAAGCTGTCGACCAAGGTGATCGACGGGAAGAAGAACTACGGGATCTATTCCAGCTTAAAGCAGGTGAAGGTCAAAACTGGCAAGGGCAAGAAGAAAAAGACCAAGCTGGTTTGGAAGTTTGGCAAGAAGATGGCCACTACAAAAGAATTCAAGCTAGCCCATGTTCAGTCCCGATCCTACAAACTCGCCCGGAGGAGACGGTATTACTATGTCTATGTTGACGGCCGGAGAGTCGGCTATGTCAGCGAGCGGGCTTTTGCCAGAAGCAAGATGTCTTTGGTCAAGAGCGTCAGCTTGGTTAACAACAAGCTGGATACCAACGGCTTTGTGACGGCTGATGCCATCAACTATGTGACAGACAAGCACGGCAGCGTGGTTGACGTTAATTCGGTGAAGCGGTCGGCTGACCGGATTTCTGAAAAGAAACCAGGCAGGTATGTGGTGACTTACCGCTACGGCAAGGCCAGCGGGAAGGTCACAGTGACGGTCAGAAGCGATTCCAATGAAGGAATTTCCAAGGCCGATGCCAAGCTGAGCAAGGGCGGCAATGTTGGCAAGACCTGGTTCCCGCATGAACTGGCCTTTAGAGGCAATTACAATGCCCAGGTCACCCCGCACACTTACATGGGGACCGACAAGCATGGCAAGAAGACGGCTAAATTGACCACCAAGTTTTATGAGCCGAATTCTTTGAGCCTGCTGGAAGGCAGCCAGGAAACCAATGTCCAGGGCTTAGACGTGTACGGCCAGGATATGGTCACGACCAACTTTTATGGCGGGCCAGAATCTTCTATGGACGGGGCAAGGGGCCATATGGTTCTATACCACTTGAATCAAGTGCCAAAGTATGCCTTGCAGTATATTCCAACCAATACCTTGAATTACCGGCCTTGGAAGAATTACATCAAGAGCATCAAGATCAGTCCGTATATTAAGCTGGGCCATGGTCAGTCTGTCGGGTCAACTTCCCGCTATATCTATGAGCTGGCTAACTGGAACCATACCAAGAAATTGCGGTCAAACGAGCTTTTGCAGATTGACAAGAAGGACATGCAGGTCAAGCGGATCTGGACTTTTGCCGTCAGCAACGGCAAGCAGGAAAACAACCGCTACTTCTTAAACGCGGACGTGATTGACGACAACACCATGCTGGCCTTGTTCCATAGCAAGTCCAAGCACCGCTTTGAAATCTGGAAGATCACCCGGACGGGCAACAGCTTCAAGGTTAAAGAAGCAGCCGCTACTGACGGTGACTTGATTTCTAATTCCAGCCAGGTACAGGGTTTTACTTACAATGTTGCCTACAAGTGCTATTACATTGCTTTTAACGATTACCTGTTTAAGATTGATGCCAAGGGTAACCTGGCCAACTACTACCACTTCAATGCCAAGCGGGAAGTAGAAGGCTTGGCTTCTTACAAGTCAAAGATCTATATAGCCATGAACAAGCGGGCAGAAGTTTTTGATTCGAATATGGCGAAATAACTTAAAGACCACCACTGGTGGTCTTTTTCTTACGACTTTTTAATTAAAAGCGAATAATCTAACCGCATTCACGATCAATAGTTCATCTTTCCCTTTAAAAAAGTCCCGTTTTCTGTTATCCTAAGGGAAAGCAGACAGGAGGAATAATCGTGACTAGTAGAATCAGTGTTGTAATGGGCTCCAAGTCAGACTGGGGCTATATGCAGGAAGCTTGCAAGCTGCTCGACAAGTTCGGGGTTGACTACGACAAGCAGGTTATTTCAGCGCACAGAATGCCGGAAGAAATGTTCGCTTTTGCCCAAAAAGCAGCGGAAAACGGTACTAAAGTAATCATTGCCGGCGCTGGTGGAGCTGCCCACCTGCCAGGCATGATCGCTGCCAACACTCCCTTGCCGGTAATTGGCTGCCCAGCCAAGACCAGCGCTTTAGGCGGGATGGACTCCCTTCTTTCCATCGTGCAAATGCCAGCCGGCATCCCTGTAGCGACGACTGCCATCGGCCCGGCCGGCGCCAAGAACGCGGCTCTTTTGGCCATGCAGATCTTAGGCATCGAAGATAAAGAACTCCAGCAAAAGATCGTGGACTACCGCAAGGAAATGCACGACCAAGCCAAAGAAAGCAGTGCAGACCTTGTCTATTAAAATCAAGCCCGGCCAAACGATCGGCATCATTGGCGGGGGGCAATTAGGGCAAATGCTGGCTTTTGATGCCAAGGCTAGCGGAATGAAGGTCATCATCCTGGACCCAACTCCGGCTTGCCCGGCCGGCCAAGCCGCTGACGACCAGATCGTCGCTGAATACAGTGATATCGACGCCATCCATGAACTGGCCCGGCGAAGCGATGTCTTGACCTATGAATTTGAAAACGTGGACCTGGATGCCTTGGAAAGCGTCAAGGACCAGGTCTTTATCCCGCAGGGGACCAAGCTCCTTTACACGACCAACAACCGGATCCGGGAAAAGACTTTTATCCAAAGTGCTGGCTGTGAAGTGGCCAAGTTCAGAGCGGTCAAGAACCGGGCTGACCTGGATGCTGCTGTTAATGATTTGGATCTGCCAGCTGTTTTAAAGACCTGTGAAGGCGGCTATGACGGCAAAGGCCAGGTTGTATTAAAAGAAGCTGCCGACTTGGACAAGACTGCTGATGTCTTAGCCTGCGGTGACTGCATTTTAGAAAAATTCGTCGACTTCCGCATGGAAGCCTCCGTCATGGTCGGCCGCAACTGCGATGGCCAAGTCACGGTCTTCCCGGTCAGCGAAAATGTCAATCAGGGCGAAATTCTGCATGAAAGCATCGTTCCGGCCCGGATCTCTCCGGCCTTGGCCAAAGAGGCCCAGGACGCTGCCGTCAAGATTGCTGAAGCCATTGACCTGCGCGGGATCTTGGGCGTGGAAATGTTCATCACTAAAGACGACAAAATCGTCATCAACGAACTGGCTCCCCGGCCCCACAATTCCGGTCACTACTCGATTGAAGCCTGCAACTTCTCCCAGTTCGCCGTCCACAACCGGGCAATTTGCAACTGGCCTTTGCCAAAAATCAAGCTGCTCAGCCCGGTCGTCATGGTCAATGTTTTAGGCCAGCACGTTGCCGGGACTGAAAAGCTGATTGCTGAAAAGCCACAGTGGTCCTTCCATGACTATGGCAAGGGCGAAGTCCGCAGAGACCGGAAGATGGGACACGTGACGATCTTGACTGATGATGTCGACAAGACCCTGGCTGAGATTGCCGAGACTAAAGTTTGGGATGTATAATTAAAAAGCAGATTATTGTTGATTTTTTAAAGGTGGAAAATAAATGATTGAACGCTATACCCGACCAGAAATGGGCGCCATTTGGACTGATGAAAAGAAGTATGAATGCTGGTTGGCAGTAGAAATTGCTGCTGACGAAGCCTGGTCCAAGCTTGGCCACATTCCGGCAGAAGACGTGGAAAAGATCAAGCAGAACGCCAAGTTCAGCGTTGACCGCATCAACGAAATTGAAGCCGTGACCCACCACGACGTCATCGCCTTCACCCGGACCGTTTCTGAATCATTGGGTCCGGAAAAGAAGTGGGTGCACTACGGCTTGACCAGTACTGACGTGGTTGACACTGCCCAGGGCTACCAACTGAAGCAGGCTAACGACATCCTCCGCAAGGACATCCAGGACTTCATCGACATCCTGGCTAAACGCGCCCTTGAATTCAAGGACACGGTCTGCATGGGCCGCACCCACGGCATTCACGCTGAACCAACTACTTTCGGCTTGAAGTTCGCCCGCTGGTACTCAGAAATGAAGCGGAACCAGGAACGCTTTGAACATGCTGCCCGCGGGGTGGAAGCCGGTAAGATCTCCGGTGCCGTTGGGACTTTCGCTGAAGTTGACCCGGAAGTTGAAGCATATGTCTGCAAGAAGCTGGGTTTACGCGCCCAGGAAATTTCAACCCAGGTCCTGCCGCGTGACCTGCACGCTGAATACATTGCCGCCATCGCCCTGGTCGCAACTTCTTTGGAAAATATCGCTACGGAAATCCGTTCTTTGCAAAGAACTGAAATCCACGAAGTTGAAGAACACTTCGCTAAGGGGCAAAAGGGTTCTTCCGCCATGCCGCACAAGCGTAACCCGATCGGTTCTGAAAACATCTGCGGGATGGCTAGAGTTCTCCGCGGCAATGTCGTAACTGCCTACGAAGATGTAACCTTGTGGCACGAAAGAGACATCTCCCACTCAGGTGCTGAACGGGTAATCCTGCCAGACAGCACCATCGGTCTTGACTACATGCTCAACCGGATGGGCAAGATCCTGGCCAACTTGGACGTCTTCCCTGAAACCATGAAGAAGAACATGGACAAGACTTTGGGCTTGATCTACTCTGGCCGTGTTTTGCTCAAGCTGGTTGAAAGCGGCATGAGCCGGGAAGCTTCCTACGACTTGATCCAGCCATACACGGCCAAGTGCTGGGCTGAACAAGTTCCATTCCGGCCTCTCTTGGAAGCAGACCCAACCATTCAAAAGCAACTGACTAAGGCTGATCTTGACGATGCCTTTGACTACCACTGGCACCTGCGCCACGTTGACGACATCTACAAGCGCCTGGGTTTGGAATAAGTGTAAAAAGGCAATAATTTTCAATGCGATTGCCAATATAAAAGGATAGAGAAATTTAGATAATTAAAAGCGACTCATAAAATGAGCCGCTTTTTTGTTCGGGTTTTAGCTGATATCTCTGACGTTTTAAGATTATGCCCAAAAAGAATAAGATAGTTTCCGTTTGTAAGCGGAACAATAACTAAAAATGTTCGCTAATCTCTTGACCAAACTTTTTTAAGTTGTTATCCTTAGTTCAAGAAAGAAATTACGAATAGTAATTCCTGTTTACATTATTATAGTTCGTGTTAATCGGAGGGTAAAAAATGGCAGAATTGCTTTATCAGGGTAAGACTAAGGAAATGTGGACCACTGACGATCCAGAAGTGCTCCGCGCTGTTTACAAGGACGATGCTACCGCTTTGGACGGCTTGAAGCACGATGTCTTCCAAAACAAGGGTGAACTTGACGCGGAAATTTCCAGCCTGGTTTTCGAATATTTGATGAAGCATGGGGTGAAGACGCACTTTATCAAGCGCTTGTCTAAAAACGAACAATTGGTCAAGAAGGTCAAGATGATCGACTTGGAAGTCGTTACCCGGAACATCGCTGCTGGATCATTCTGCAAGCGTTATGGCTTAAAAGAAGAAGGCGAGAAGCTGGACACTCCAGTTGAAGAACTCTTCATGAAGAGCGATGCCCTGCACGACCCGCTGATGAATGAATCAGACGCCATTGCCTTCCACTTGCTGACTCATGAAGAACATGAACAGATCTGGGAAATCTCCCGCCAGGTCAACCAGCTTTTGACCAAGCTCTTTGCCGATGCTGGCATGCTGCTGGTTGACTTCAAGGTTGAATTCGGGACCCTGCCAAACGGTGAAGTCGTCCTGGCTGACGAATTCTCACCAGACAACTGCCGCCTGTGGGACATGGAAACCAAGGACCACATGGACAAGGACGTTTACCGCCGGCAAATCGGCAACCTGATCGATGTTTACGAAAGAGTTTTGGCCCGTTTGAAGGATGCTTTGGCCAAGGAGGATTAAGCAAATGACTACTGTACGGATTTACGTTACTTACAAGCAATCAGTTTTCGACCCGCAAGGTGAAGCCATCACCAACTCAATTCACTCTTTGGGCCACGATGAAGTCAAGGGCGTCAAGGTTGGTAAGTTCTTCGATGTAACTATTGAAGAAGGAGACAAGCCTGTAGCAGAAACTGTCAAGGAAATCTCTGAAGAGCTGCTGGTTAACTTCAACATGGAAACCTACAGCTACAAGATCTTGGAGGAAGAATAATGAAGTTTGCGGTAATCCAATTCCCGGGCTCCAACTGCGACATCGACCTCTACGAAGCCCTGCACACGGTCTGCGGAGCTGACGTGGCTTACGTTCCTTCCAAGGAAAGCAGCCTGGACGGCTTTGACGCTGTCATGCTGCCAGGGGGCTTTTCATACGGGGACTACCTGAGAGCAGGTGCTATTGCCCGCTTTACCAACATCATGCCGGCCATTGTCGAAATGGCCAAGGCCGGCAAGCCGGTCTTCGGGACCTGCAACGGTTTCCAGATCTTGACTGAAGCTAGCCTTTTGCCAGGGGCCTTGAAGAGAAATGACTCTTTGAAGTTTGTTTGCAAGACGGTTGAACTGGAAGTAGTCAATAACGACACCATCTTTACTTCTGAATACCAAAAGGGCGAGAAGATCAACCTGCCGATCGCGCACGCTGACGGCTCCTTCTACGCCGACCTTGAAACCTTGCAGAAGATCGAAGACAACGGCCAGGTCGTTTTCCGCTACTCAAAGGAAAACCCGAACGGCTCTTTGAACAATATTGCCGGGATCACCAACGAAAGAGGCAATGTCTTAGGGATGATGCCTCACCCGGAACGGGCAGTCGAAGCCCTCTTGGGCAACACCGACGGCTTGCGCCTGTTTAAGTCAATTTTGGACCACGCGGAGGTAAAAGCGTAATGATGCAGGAAATGACTCCAGAAGAAATCAAAGAAAAGAAGCCTTATCTCGATTGGAGCTTGTCTGAAGAAGAATACGACTACATCTGTGACAAGCTTTTGCACCGCTTGCCAAACTACACTGAAACCGGCCTTTTCTCAGCCATGTGGAGCGAACACTGCTCATACAAGAAGTCTAAGCCGGTTCTCCGTCTCTTCCCAACCAAGGGTCCCCGCATTTTGCAAGGGCCTGGTGAAGGGGCAGGGGTTGTTGACATCGGTGATGGCCAAGCTGTCGTTTTCAAGGCTGAAAGCCACAACCACCCAACTGCTGTTGAACCTTACCAAGGGGCAGCTACCGGTGTCGGCGGGATCCTGCGTGACGTCTTCAGCATGGGGGCCCGGCCAGTTGCAACTCTGGACTCTCTGCACTTTGGTGAATTAGATGACGCCCACACCCGCTGGCTTTTAAACGAAACTGTCGCCGGCATCGGCGGCTACGGCAACTGCATGGGGATTCCAACTGTTGGCGGTGAACTCACTTTTGACGACATCTACAAGGGCAACCCAGTCATGAACGCCATGAGCGTCGGCCTGCTGGACGTCAAGGACATGCAAAAGGGTCTGGCCCAAGGTGAAGGCAATGCCGTAATGTACGTCGGGGCCAAGACTGGCCGTGACGGGATCCACGGGGCAACCTTTGCTTCTCATTCCTTTGACTCAGAACACGAAAGCCAACGTTCAGCTGTCCAAGTTGGTGACCCCTTCATGGAAAAGCTGCTGCTTGAAGCCTGCCTGGAATTGACCCAAAAGCACGCTGACTGGCTGGTCGGCATCCAGGACATGGGGGCAGCCGGGATTGTTTCCTCAAGTTCAGAAATGGCTTCAGAAGGCAAGTCCGGCATGGAACTGAACCTGGACCTGGTACCGCAAAGAGAAAGCGGGATGTCAGCCTACGAAATCATGCTGAGTGAATCCCAGGAAAGAATGCTGCTCTGCGTCAAGAAGGGCCACGAAGAAGACGTTAAGAAGATTTTTGACTTCTACGACCTTGACGCCGTTGTTATCGGCCGGATTACCAGCGGTCACAACTACGTTTTGCGCCACCACGGCGAAGTTGTCTGCGACATCCCGGTAACCAGCCTGACTGAAGACGTCTTGGAAGAACCAAGCGAAGAAAAGCAGCCGCAGCACATGATCGATGACGCTGCTAAGCCAGCCTGGGAACCAGAGATTACGGATTTGGCAAAGACCTACAAGCAGATGCTGGCCCAGCCAACCATCGCTTCTAAGGAAATGTTCACCCAGACCTACGACTCCATGGTCAGAACCAGCACGGTTGTCGGGCCTGGTGAAGACAGCGGCGTTTTGCGGGTTCGCGGCACCCACAAGGGGATTGCTATGACTACTGACGGCAACGGCCGCTTCATCTACTTGGACCCGGAAATCGGGGGCAAGCGGGCCGTTGTTGAAGCTGCAAGCAACATCATCGCCAGCGGGGCAGAACCTCTGGCCATCACTGACTGCTTGAACTTCGGTAACCCGAACGAACCAGAAGTCTTCTGGGAACTTCACCACTCAGTCATGGGGATCGCCAAGGCCTGTGAAGTCCTGGAAACTCCAGTTGTTTCCGGGAACGTTTCCCTTTATAACGAAACTGACGACAAGTCCATCTACCCAACCCCAATGGTCGGCATGGTTGGTCTGGTTAAGAACCTGGACCACCTGGTCAGAGACAGCTTCCAAGAAGCAGGCGACGACCTTTACCTGGTTGGCCAAACCGGGGCAGACTACGCCGGCTCAGAACTGCAAAAGATGCTGACGGGGGAAATCTCCGGGTCCTTGAACGATTTGGACTTAGACCATATTAAGGACTACCAGAAACGCCTTTTGGCTCAAATGGAAGCCGGCCACGTGGCCAGCGCCCACGACTTAAGCGAAGGCGGCCTGGCTGTCAGCCTGGCTGAAAGCAGCTTTGGCCACGGGATCGGGGCAGAAGTTGCCTGCGACTTGACCAGCGCCGAACTCTTCAGCGAAACTCCAGGCCGCTTCCTTGTCAGCGTGCCAAGCGAATATTCAGCTGAATTTGCTGCAGCATTGGCCGGCGACGCGGTCAAGATCGGCCAAACTGCTGGTGACAGCTTGAAGCTGACTTTGCAGGACCAAGCCGCTGACTTGCCGGTAGCGGAATTGAAGCAAATTTGGGAGGAAGCCCTGCCATGCCTTATGAAATCAAAGGATTAAACGAAGAATGCGGCGTTTTCGGGATCTACAACGTCCCTGACGCGGCCAACGTGACCTACTTCGGTCTCCATGCCCTCCAGCACCGGGGCCAGCAGGGGGCCGGGATCGTGGCCAGTGACGGGCAGAAGCTCCGCCAGTTCCGTGACCGGGGGCTCTTGTCAGAAGTCTTCTCCAACCCGGCTGACCTGGACTTTTTAAAAGGGAACATGGCTATCGGCCACGTCCGCTACGGTACTGCCGGTTCAGACTCCCTGGCCAATGTCCAGCCCTTCCTCTTCCACTTCCAGGACGGAGAAATCGCCCTTTGCCACAATGGGAACTTGACCAATGCCAAGACGCTGAAAAAGCGCCTGGAAGATTCCGGGTCAGTCTTTCAGTCAAGCTCTGACACGGAAGTCTTGATCCACTTGATTCGCCGCAAGGTTCGCATGCCTTTTATCGAAGCCTTGAAGGCCAGCTTAAACGAAGTCAAGGGGGGCTTTGCCTTCCTCTTGATGACCAACGACACCCTTTACGCCGCCCTTGACCCTAATGGCTTCCGGCCGCTGGTTTTAGGCCAGATGGACAATGGCAGCTATGTCGTGGCCAGCGAATCCTGCGCCCTTGACGCGGTACACGCCAAGCTGGTCCGGGATGTGCAGCCAGGTGAACTCATCATCATCAACAAAGACGGGATCAAGATTGACCACTACACGACTGAAACCCAGCTGGCCGTCTGCTCAATGGAATACATCTACTTTGCCCGGCCAGACTCCATTATCCACGGGGTTAACATCCACACCGCCAGAAAGCGGATGGGGATACTGCTGGCTAAGGAACAGCCAGCTCCAGAAGAAGCGGACATGGTCATCGGGGTGCCAAACTCTTCACTGTCAGCCGCGACTGGTTATGCTGAAGCAGCTGGCCTGCCTTACGAAATGGGCTTGATCAAGAACCAATATATTGCCCGGACCTTCATCCAGCCGACCCAGGCTCTGCGTGAGCAGGGGGTTAAAATGAAGCTTGCTCCTGTCCGCGGGGTGGTCAGCGGCAAAAATATCGTGGTCGTTGACGATTCAATCGTCCGCGGGACGACTTCCCGGCAGATCGTGCAGATGCTGAAAGAAGCCGGGGCCAAGTCCGTCCACATGCGGATTGCTTCTCCGCCTTTCAAATACCCGCACTTCTACGGGATTGATATTTCTGAAAGAAAAGACTTGATGGCGGCCAAGTACAGTGTCAGCGACATGTGTAAGCTGATCGGGGCCGACAGCTTGGGCTTTTTGAGCATTCCAAGCCTGATCAAGGCAGTCGACATGCCAGACGCCGGTGATGCGCCAAACGGGGGGCTTACGGTTGCTTACTTTGACGGCAAGTATCCGACTCCTTTGTACGACTACGAAGAACAAATCAAGGAACCGCTGAATGTGGAACCGGTTGAAGAAATTTTAAAGAAGCAAAACAGAGGTGAATGATCGTGAATCGCTATAAGGATGCAGGCGTTGACGTTAATGCCGGCTATGAACTGGTGCGCCGGATCAAGGGGGCGGTAGCCTCAACCAAGCGGCCAGGCTACGTGGGCAATATTGGCGGCTTTGGCGGCCTGTTTGACCTTGATTCCCTGGGCTATGACCACCCGGTCCTGGTTTCCGGGACTGACGGGGTCGGCACCAAGCTGATGATCGCCCAAAAGATGGACAAGAATGACACCGTTGGGATCGATGTGGTGGCCATGTGCGTTAACGACGTCCTGGCTCAAGGGGCTGAACCGCTCTTTTTCCTGGACTACATTGCCTGCGGGCACAACGATCCAGCCCTCCTGGCTTCAGTTGTCCAAGGCGTGGCTGAAGGCTGCAAGCAGGCCGGGGCCAGCTTGATCGGCGGGGAAACCGCGGAAATGCCTGACATGTACGCCCCAGACGAATACGACCTGGCCGGCTTTACAGTTGGGGTAGCGGAAAAAGACCGCCTTTTGTCAGTTGATACTCCGCAAGCTGGTGACGTTCTCTTGGGCCTGGCTTCAAGTGGGGTCCACTCCAATGGCTTTTCCTTGGTCCGTAAGATCCTCTTTAAGGACCATGATGTCAAGCTGACTGACAAGCCAGCTGAACTGAAGGGCAAGAGCGTGGGCGAAAGCCTGCTGGCTCCAACCAGAATCTACATCAAGTCTGTCCTGCCTTTGATTAAGCAGGGGCTGGTTCACGGCGTGGCCCACATTACCGGGGGCGGCCTCATCGAAAACGTGCCGCGGATGTTCAATGACGGCCTGCGGGCAGAAATTGCCGCTGGCAGCTGGGAAGTCCCGGACATCTTCAACTACCTCAAGCAAGTCGGCAATTTGTCAGATGATGACTGCTGGCAGACCTTCAACATGGGTCTGGGGATGATCCTGGCGGTACCAGCTGACAAGAAGGAAGAAGCCAAGCAGCTGCTTTTGGCAAGTGGCGAAAAGGTCTTTGAAGTTGGCCACTTGAGTGAAAGAACTGACGGCGAGAAGATCATTATCAAATAGGTAGAATAATGAAAGTAGCAATTTTTGCATCCGGCAACGGAACTAACTATGAAGTTCTGGCCGAACATTTTCAAAAGGGCGACCTGCCCGGCGACCTTGCCCTGCTCTTTTGTGACCATCCGGACGCTCCGGTGATCAAGCGGGCGGAAAAATACCACACCCCGGTAGTGACTTTTACGGTCAAGTCCTGCGGCGGCAAGCAAAAGTACGAAGAAAAGATCCTTCAAGTCTTAAAGGACTACCAAATCGACTTTATTGCCCTGGCTGGCTACATGCGGGTAATCGGGCCGACGATTTTGAATGAATATGAAGGCAGAATCGTCAACCTTCACCCGGCATATTTGCCGGCTTACCCGGGCCTGCACTCAATTGAACGGGCCTTTGCCGACCACCCGGCTGAAACCGGGGTAACGGTTCACTACATCGACTCTGGCCTGGATTCTGGTCCGGCCATTGCCCAAAAGCACGTGCCGATCTACGACGACGACACGGTTGATACTCTGGAAGCAAGAATTCACGAATGTGAACACCACCTGTATCCGGAAGCCTTGAGAAAAGCTTTGCTGAAATTTGAAGAGGAGAACAAATAAATGAAGCGTGCACTTGTAAGTGTTTCAGACAAGACCAACTTGGTTCCTTTCGTCAAGGGCCTGGTAGCCAATGATTACGAAATCGTGTCAACTGGCGGTACCAAGCGGGTTTTGGATGAAGCCGGCATCCCAACTATTTCAGTTGAAGATGTGACTGGCTTCCCGGAAATTCTTGACGGCCGGGTTAAGACCTTGAATCCCTACATCCACGGCGGCCTCCTGGCCCGGCGGGAATTGCCGGAACACGTGGCAACCTTGAAGGAACACAAGATTACGCCAATTGACTTGGTTTGCGTTAACCTCTACCCATTCAAGCAGACTATTGAAAAACCTGACGTGCCCCTGGCTGAAGCCATCGAAAACATTGATATCGGCGGCCCAAGCATGGTGCGGTCAGCTTCCAAGAACTACCGCGACGTGACTATCGTGGTTGACCAAGCCGACTACGACCAGGTTTTGGCTGAAATTGAAGAAGATGGCTCTACCAGCCTGGAAACCCGGGCCCGCTTAGCGGCTAAGGCCTTCCGTCTGACTGCTTCATACGATGCCTTGATCTCCCAATACCTAACTGAAAAGGCCGGTGAAACTGCTCCGGAAAAGCTGACTTTAACCTACGACTTAAAGGAAGCAATGCGCTATGGGGAAAACAGCCACCAAAAGGCCTGGCTTTATGAAGATGCCCTGCCAAAGGCCTTCTCTGTTCTGCAGGCTGAACAATTAAACGGCAAGCAGCTTTCCTACAACAACATCAAGGATGCTGACGAAGCCTTGAGATGCGTCCGCGAATTCAGCAAGCCAACTGTCGTGGCCATGAAGCACATGAACCCATGCGGGATCGGCCAAGGGGATACTTTGGAAGAAGCCTGGGACCGGGCTTACGCTGCTGACCCTGTATCAATTTTTGGCGGGGTAATTGCCTTGAACCGGAAGGTTGACCTGGCAACTGCTGAAAAGATGCACAAGATCTTCCTGGAAATCATCATCGCGCCAGACTACGATGAAGATGCTTTGGCTGCCTTGAAGACCAAGAAGAAGAACCTCCGGATCCTTAAGCTGGACTTCAGCAAGAAGGACGAAGCAACCCGCAAGGAAACTGTCTCCGTCATGGGTGGTTTGCTGGTCCAAGACCAGGATGTTCTGGATGAAGACTTCGCTGACTGGGAATGTGTAACTGAAGCCAAGCCAACGCAAGAGCAGCTGGAAACTCTCCTCTTTGCCTGGAAGGCGGTCAAGCACACCAAGTCTAACGCCATCGTCGTGGCCAACAATGAACGGACTTTGGGCGTTGGTGCCGGCCAGCCAAACCGGATCGACTCTGAAAAGATTGCCATCGACCACGCGGCAGAAGCCTTGGACGACCGGGCTGTTATTGCCAGCGACGCCTTCTTCCCGTTCAGCGACTGCGTTGAATACGCCGGCAAGCACGGCATCAAGGCAATCGTGCAGCCAGGCGGTTCTGTCCGTGACCAGGAATCCATCGACATGGCCAACAAGTACGGCATTGCCATGGTCTTCACCGGCGTTCGTCACTTTAGACACTAAAAGGGCTGATAAAAATGAAAGACAAGCTGAAAATTTTGGTAGTCGGGTCTGGCGGCCGGGAATTCGCCGTTGCCCGCGCTTTGAAGAAGAGTCCGCATGTTGCTGAAGTCTTCTGTGCTCCGGGCAACTCCGGCATGGCCGAAATCGGCGTTAAAGCCACCGGTATTCCGGAAGATGATTTCAAGGCCTTGAAGGACTTTGCTATTAAGGAAGACATTGCCTGGACCTTTGTGGGCCCGGAAGATGCCTTGGTAGCCGGGATTGTTGACTACTTCCATGCCTTTGACCTGAAGATCTTCGGGCCAAATGCCAGAGCAGCCCAATTGGAAGGGTCAAAAGACTATGCTCTGCAGTTTATGGAAAAATACCAGGTCCCGCACCCGCGCTATGAAACCTTCCAGAGTGCAGAAACTGCCATTAGTGCCTTGCCAGACTTTGGCCTGCCAGTCGTTTTGAAAGAAGACGGCCTGGCTGGCGGGAAAGGCGTGGTCATCGCTGAAGACCAGGAAACGGCAGAAAGTACTTTGACGGAAATGTTTGCCAAGGGGCAAAAGCAGGTAGTTCTTGAAGAATTCCTGACTGGCCCGGAATACTCCGTCTTTGCCGTTATGCAGGGGGGCAATTACCGCCTCCTGCCTCTGGCTCAGGACCACAAGAGGGCCTATGACGGCGACAAGGGACCGAACACCGGCGGGATGGGGTCATATAGCCCGGTTCCGCAATTGAGCCAGGCTGAATACCAGGAAATCGTTGACCAGTTGGTTGAGCCAACGGCCAAGGGGCTTCTCGCTGGCGGCTATGACTACCACGGCGTTTTGTACCTGGGCCTCATGATGACCAAGCAGGGGCCGAAAATGATCGAATACAATGTCCGCCTGGGTGACCCAGAAACGGAAGTTGTTTTGCCGCACTTGAAGAGCGACTTTGCGGAACTGGTTGCTGCCTGCGTAAATGATGAGGAAATGCCAGCCGTTGAAGAAAAGGATGAGGCAGTTCTCGGAGTCATTTTGGCCGCTGAAGGCTATCCGAAAAAGCCGATCAAGGGGCAAAAGCTGGGCCAATTGCCAGCTGAAGACGGCATTTTCGTTGACTATGCCAACGTAACCGGCCCGGCTGATGATTTGGCCGGCAGCGGCGGCCGGATCTTAATGGTCCGGGCTGAAGCTGCTGACTTAAAAGAAGCCCAAGAACACGTTTATGCCTACCTGGCTAAGCTGGATATCCCGCAGACATTCTACCGGCGCGATATCGGCTACCGGGCAACCGGCAAGCAGTTTTAAAGCTAAAAAGGAGCCACCGGCTCCTTTTTCTTTTACCCAAAATAAAAATTAAACAAAAATGATAAATGAGCTTGACATTAAGACTAAAGTTAAATAAAATAAAAGCAACTTAAAATTAAAAGGAGCTGAGAATTATGAAATGTCAAATGTGTCAACAAATGAATAATGCCATGCTGTTCTCAGCTGCCGTCATTACTCTCTTGCAAATTATGTAGAGCTCTGAGTGAGCTCTTCTTCGTCTGCATTTGTGAGTGAGCTCAATGATCCGGATTAAGAGTCTTCACTCACTGGATGAGTGAAGACTTTTTAATTTAGGTTTAAGCGTTAATCAAGAATTTGAAGTCTAATATATTTGATTGAAATGGGGAAAACCATCATGAATTTTAAGAAAGCTTTCGGCGTAGCCGCCGCAACTATGATGTCCGCCGCAGCCCTGACTGGCTGTGCAACCGCCAAGACCAGTTCAAACTCTGGTAATAAGTCCAGCGACAATACGATCAGAATCGGGGTTAACCTGGAACTTTCCGGTGCAGTTGCCAGCTACGGCCAACAAGAAAAGAAGGGTGTTGCTTTAGCAGCTCAAGAAATCAACAAGAAGGGCGTCAAGATCGGCGGCAAGACTTATAAGGTTAAGCTGTATGTCAGCGACAACAAGTCATCCACTTCAACTGCTGCTTCTGTAGCAGCTCAGCTTGCTAACAGCGACAAGATCGTTGCTCAAGTTGGTCCAGCAGCTACGGCTTACGCAACTGCTTCAATTGCCAACCTGACCAAGGCTGGCGTGCCAATGGTTGGTCCTTCAGCAACTGCTGCCGAATTCACTCAAACCAAGAGTGGCCAGACTCAAAAGTACGCTTTCCGTGCCTGCTTTATCGACCCGTTCCAGGGTAAGAAGGCTGCAGACTTCATGTACAACACTTTAAAGAAGAAGAGCGTGGCTATCATGGCTGACAACTCAACTGACTACGGTACTGGTCTGACTAAGTCCTTCACTAAGGAATTTACCAAGCTTGGCGGCAAGGTCGTTACTACCCAATACTTCCAATCAGGTGACAAGGACTTCAACTCAACCCTGACTACCATCAAGGGCAAGAAGCCAGAAGCAATCTACCTGCCAGGTTACTACACTGAAATCGGTCTGGTCCTCAAGCAAGCCCGCGAAATGGGCTTAAACGTTCCAGTCGTTGGTGCTGACGGGATGGGCTCACCAAAGCTTGCTCAAATCGCTGGCAACAAGAACGCAACCAACGTTTACTACACTACCCACTTCTCAACCAAGTCCAAGGAACCAGAAGTTGTCAAGTTCCTGAAGGCTTACAAGGCTAAGTACGGTGAAGAACCGGCAACCTTCAGCTCCCTGGCATACGACTCAGTTTACATGATTGTCGACGCAGCCAAGAACGAAGGCGAAGTATCTTCAAGCGCTATCCAAAAGGGTCTGGCAAACCTGAAGAACTTCAAGGGCGTAACTGGGAACATCACCATGGACTCCAAGCACAATCCGCAAAAGTCAGTCGTTGTTGAACAAATGACTGACGGTAAGGTATCAAAGGCTTACACGGTTAAGTAATTAATTTTTTGATTTAATATTTTAGCCGGTAATGCCACAGGCAAGTCAAGGAGGTTTTAAACTTGCAAACATTTTTCCAGCAATTGATAAATGGGCTCTCCCTCGGCAGCATTTACGCTTTGCTGGCTTTGGGATACATGATCGTTTATGGGATCTCGAAGCTGCTTAACTTCGCCCACGGGGACGTCTACATGCTAGGTGCTTACTGGGGTTATTACACGATCAACTACCTGCACTTTGGCTTTATCACCGCCTTGATCACGGCTATGATTGTCTGTGGCCTGGCCGGCGTGATTATTGAAGCAGTTGCCTACCGGCCTTTAAGAAACGCGCCCCGGGTAGCAGCTTTGATTACGGCCATTGGTGTTTCATTCTTCCTTGAAAACGGGATGTCCTACCTGGTAACTTCAGACACGCGGAATTTCCCGCAGGTTATCAAGCGGAAGACTTTTGACCTGGGCGGGGTGACGATTTCCAACATCCAGCTGATCATCCTGGTCACTACTTTGATCTTGATGCTGGGCTTGATGTACATCATTAACTACACCAAGACCGGGCGGGCCATGCGGTCAGTTTCAACTGACTACGACGCAGCCAGCTTGATGGGGATCAATATTAACCACACGGTTTCAATTACTTTCGCCCTGGGCAGTGCCCTGGCTGGGGCAGCCGGCGTTCTGATTGGCTTGTACTACAACTCAATCGACCCGTTGATGGGGATGACTCCAGGGATCAAGGCCTTCGTTGCCGCCGTGCTCGGCGGGATCGGGTCCATCCCAGGCGCGGCTGTCGGCGGCTTCTTGATCGGTCTTCTGGAAACGGCTGTCCAGGCCATGGGCTTCTCAGCCTTCAGAGACGCGGCCGTCTACATCGTTTTGATTGTTATCCTGCTTGTCCTGCCAGGCGGTCTGTTTGGCAAGAAGCAAGTTGAAAAGGTTTAGGAGGAAGAAGTCAGATGAAGAAAAACTGGAAATACAATCTTTGCTGGCTGATCCTCATGGTGGCAGGATTTTACTTGATCAACACCTTGATGCTGACCGGCGTGATCAATACCTTCTTGGAAAACATGCTGGTAACGATTGGGATCAACATCATTCTGGCGGTCGGGCTGAACCTGGTCATCGGCTTTTCAGGACAATTCTCTTTGGGCCACGCAGGCTTCATGGCCCTGGGGGCTTACGCCACCGGGATCATGACCCAGACAATGAACTCAGCAGGCGGCTTTTACCTGTCAGTTCTGGTCGGGGTAGTTCTGGCAATTATCGTTGCCTTGCTGGTTGGTATTCCGACTCTGCGCCTGCACGGCGACTACTTCGCCATCGCGACGATGGGGGCAGCGGAAATCATCAGAATCGTGATCAACAACATGAAGATCACCAACGGGGCAGCTGGTTTGTTCAACATTCCCCAGTTCGCAACCTGGGATGTGGTTTACATCTTTGTTTGCTTGACCACGATTGTGACTGTCAACTTCATTCACAGCCGGGACGGCCGGGCGGTTATCTCCATCCGGGAAAACGAAATTGCTGCTGAAGCTATGGGGGTCAACACGACCAAGTGGAAATTGTCAGCCTTCGTTTTAGGGGCGGCAACGGCAGCTATCGCTGGTTCCCTCTACGCTTCATACCTGCAGACAATCGTCCCATCTAGCTTCGGGATCATGGAATCAATCAACATTTTGATTTTCGTGGTTCTTGGCGGCTTGGGCAGCATTACCGGGACCTTCGTGGCCACCACCCTCTTGGGCGTTTTGGACGCGGCCCTGCAAAGCCTGGGCGTTTTGCGGATGGTCTTCTACGCGGTTGCCTTGATCATCATCATGATCTTCAAGCCAGGCGGTCTGTTTGGTAAATGGGAATTCTCTTTCAAGCGCCTGCTGACGAAAAAGCAAGACGGCGACATGAAAGAAGCCGGAAAAGAAAGCAAGTAGTGAGGAGGAACTGAAATGACAGATGCTTTAAACGCGGACCACATCACCAAAGTCTTTGGCGGTTTGACCGCGGTCGACGATGTTTCTCTGCACGTGGGCGAGAAAGAACTGGTTGCCTTGATCGGTCCTAACGGGGCCGGGAAGACCACCTTCTTCAACTGCCTGACCGGGGTGGCACCAGCCACCACTGGTACGGTTAAAATCGGTGGCCAGGAAGTCAAGAAGAATACTAAGGCCTACAAGGTGGCACAGATGGGGATTTCCAGAACTTTCCAGAACATCCGCCTCTTCAGCCAGTTGTCCGTTTTGGAGAACGTACTGATTGCCTTGACCAACCATTATAAGGAAAACTTCTTGACGGCGGTTCTCCGCCTTCCGGCTTACTATAAGACGGAAGACGCCATGGAAGAGCGGGCCAAGGAACTTTTAAAGGACTTTGACCTAGAGGACGTCATGTACTTCCCAGCTGGCAGTCTTCCTTACGGGACCCAGCGGAAGGTCGAAATCGTCCGGGCCCTGGCTACTGACCCAAAAATTATTTGCCTGGATGAACCAGCTGCCGGGATGAACCCGGAAGAAACGGCTGACTTGACCAGACTGATCAAGCGCCTGCAGACTGAGTACGGGATTGCCGTTCTCTTGATTGAACACGACATGTCCCTGGTCATGAACCTGGCTGAAAGAATCTATGTTTTGGCTGAAGGCAAGCTGCTGGCCACGGGGACGCCAACTGAAATTCAAAACAACGAAGCCGTAATTAACGCATATCTCGGAGGTGGAGCAGATGCCTAAAGAAATTTTGAAAGTCGACCACCTCTCAGTCAATTACGGGGCAATCAAGGCTGTCCGCGACGTCAGTTTTGATATCAAGGAAGGCGAGATCGTGACCTTGATCGGGGCCAACGGGGCCGGCAAGTCGACTATTTTGAAGACTGTCTCTGGTCTCTTGAAACCGGCGAACGGTGACATCGTTTTCTTGGGCCAGTCCTTGTCCAAATTAACCGCGCCAAAGATCGTGGCTGCCGGGATTTCCCAGGTGCCAGAAGGCCGGCGAATTTTCGCCGGGATGACAGTTAAGGAAAATCTGCAGCTGGGCGCCTACCTCAGAAAGGACAAAGATTGGGTGGAAAAGGACATGGAAGCCATGTTCAAGCGTTTCCCGATCTTGAAGGAACGGCAAAAGCAAGACGCCGCCACTCTTTCCGGCGGGGAACAGCAGATGCTGGCCATGGCCCGGGCCTTGATGGCGCGGCCGAAGCTGCTCTTGCTGGATGAACCATCCATGGGTTTGGCGCCAATCTACATCCAGGAAATTTTTGACATTATTAAAAGCATCAACAAGGAAGGCATGACTGTCCTCTTGATTGAACAAAACGCCCGGCAGGCCCTCAGCATTGCCAACCGGGGCTACGTTTTGGCCTCAGGCGAAGTCAAGATGACCGGCAGCGGGCAGGACCTGCTCAGCGACCCGGCCGTGCAAAAGGCCTACCTTGGTGGTTAAAAAGAATAACCTTCGAAAGCGGGAAACAGATTTCGGAGGTTATTTTTTTCTTCAATTTTCGTTTCTAGGAAAAGCCGGTTCTATCGGGTATAATTAGACTTAGATTAAAGAAAATGCTGATAATGAGATTAGATTTAATACAAATAGGAGGAAAAAGATGGCGGGATTTAACACCCGGCTGGTCCACCAGCCCCGGCAAAATGACAATCAAACAGGGGCTGTTGCCGTGCCGGTATACAAGGCGACCACTTTTGCCTACCCAAAAATCGGGGCGCAAGTAAAGTATGACTACTCCCGGTCAGGCAACCCGACCAGAAATGCCGTTGAAGAACAGCTGGCCAGCCTGGAGGGCGGCGACCGGGCCTTTGTTTTTGCCAGCGGGATGGCGGCGATTCACGCGGCTTTGGCAATTTTTGCAGCAGGGGACCATATCGTGATCGGTGACCAGATCTATGGGGGCACCTTCCGGATCGTCTACCAGTACTTTAAAGACCGGGGCTTGGAATTCACGGCAGTTGACACCCGGGATTTAGTGGCAGTGGAAAAAGCCATCCAGCCGAATACCAAGGCAGTCTACTTTGAGCCGGTGACTAACCCGCTCTTGCAGGTGACGCCAGTTTCCGGGATTGCCCAATTAGCCCATAAGCACGGCATCTTGGCTATTACCGACAACACCTTCCTCAGCCCATATCTTTTGCGGCCGCTTGAATATGGGGCAGACCTGGTCGTTCACAGCGCGACCAAGTACCTGGCCGGCCACTCTGATGTCAGTGCCGGGGCCGTCATTGCCAAGGGAGAAGAGCTGGCTGACCGGGTCTATTTCGTGCAAAATGCCATTGGGGGGATTTTGTCGCCGGAAGATTCCAATGAGCTGGCCCGGGGGATCAAAACCCTGTCTCTGCGCTTAGACCGGCAGATGGAAAATGTCCTGGCGATTATTGGATTTTTGAAAAAGCAGGCCGGGATCGCCAAGATTTACTACCCAGGTGATCCGGACCTAGCCGGCTATGACGATTTGCGCAAAGAAGCCAAGGGGGCCGGCGGGGTCTTCTCCTGCGAACTGGACAATGAAATTTATGACCCGGTTGTTTTTGTCAACAGTCTGAACCTGTTCAGTCTGGCAGTGAGTTTAGGGGCGGTTGAAAGCCTGGTCGAACTGCCAAGCAAGATGAGCCATGCTGAATTGTCAGAAGAAGAGCAGCTGGCCGCCGGCATCAAGCCAGGCCTTATCCGCTTTGCCGTGGGTATTGAGGACGCGGCGGACCTGATCGCCGACATTGACCAGGCCCTGGCCAAGGCTAAAAGATAATGGATTTGAGGAAATGGAGAAAAAAGATGACAGAAAAAGATACCCGGTCTTTTGAGACCATCGTAGCGGAAGCTGGCAGCATCAAAGACGGTGCTAATCCGGTTGCCCAGCCCCTTTACTTGTCGGCCTGTTACCGGCACCCAGACTTGGACCAGGCGGTCAACTTTGACCGCTTGCGGGGCTTTACTTATTCCCGGGTGGAAACCCCCAACCGGAAAACTGTGGAAGAGACCCTGGCCAAACTGGAAGAAGGCTATCAAGGCTTTGCTGTGGCCAGCGGGATGGCCGCTGTCCAGCTAGTCTTGAGTGTGTTGAAGACCGGGGATGAGGTTGTCAGCTTAGACGACCTTTACGGGGGCGACTTCCGCTACTTCCGCCACTTGGAAGACCACTTCCAGATCAAGTTCAAGCTCTGGAACGGGGAAGCTTTGGAAAATTTGCAGGGGCTTTTGACTCCAAAGACCAAGCTTGTTTGGCTGGAAACCCCGTCCAACCCGATGATGAAGAGCGTGGACATCCAGGCCGTGGCCGATGCCGTTCATGACTACAACCCGGACATCCTGGTCGCCGTTGATAATACTTTTTACACGCCATATTACCAAAAGCCGCTGACCCAAGGGGCAGACGTGGTCATTCACTCAGCCACCAAGTACCTGGGCGGGCACAACGACATTTTAGGCGGGATCGTGGTGGTCAAGGATCCGGCTTTGGCCGACTTTTACTTCCAGTACACCATTACGGTTGGCGACACTATGTCCGCCTTTGACAGCTGGCTTTTGACCAGAAGCTTGAAGACTCTTCCTTTAAGAATGCAGCAGCACACGGCCAGCGCGAAAAAGATCGTTTCCTTCCTGGAGCAGGCACCGCACGTGGAAAAAGTCCTCTATCCAGGCAAGGCGGGGATGATCTCCTTTTATTTGGACAGCGACGAAGAAGTCGACCGGGTTCTGAGGAGCGTCAAGCTGATTACTTTTGCGGAAAGCCTGGGCGGGGCAGAAAGCCTTTTGACCATTCCTTACTACCAGACCCATGACGACGTTGAAGAAGACCAGCGCCTCAGGCTGGGGATTACGCCGCGGCTTTTGCGGCTCTCAGTTGGCCTGGAAAACGCGGACGACTTGATTGCCGACCTGGCCCAAGCCTTAGGGGAATAAAAGAAATAAAAAACAAGTTCCAGTTTTTGGAACTTGTTTTTGCTTATTTCCAGGTCTGCTCGTAGACCTCTTCTTTAAAGCCGCAGGTTAAGTGCTGGTCGTCAACGACCAGGGGGCGCTTGATCAGCTTGCCGTCTTTAGACAAGAGATCAGCGGCTTCTTCTATTGTCATGTCCGGCAACTTGTCTTTTAGGCCCATTTGCCGGTAGTGCTGGCCGCTGGTGTTGAAAAAGTAGCGCAGGCCGCGGTCCTGGTACTTGGTCAGCCAGGACAAGAGCAGGTCTTTTTCCGGCGGAGTCTCCACCAGGTCCTGGAAGTCATAGCTGATGCCCTTGTCGTCAAACCACTTCTGGGCCTTCCGGGAAGTGGAGCAGCGTTTGTATCCATAGAATTTTGGCATGTTTTTCCCTCGATTTCTTCCTTACTAAATTGTCTCTTTTGAGTTTAACGCAAAAAATCCGGCAAAAACAGGAATTTGCCTGGCAAAAGACTTGAGCCAGGCGGGTAAAGCGTGCTATACTAACAGAGTTGCAATTTGAGTGATACCTCGATTCTGCAACCGCGCAGATAAGGTTGACAAGCCTGCTTTGGGCAGCACCTTTGATGGCGAGTCTAAGTAATTTTATACGGAGGTGTACTAATGTACGCAGTTATTAAGACCGGTGGCAAGCAATACAAGGTTGCCGAAGGCGAAAGTATCTTCGTTGAAAAGCTTGATGTACAAGCTGGCGAAGAAGTTGTTTTTGACCAAGTTATCCTGGTAGCTAATGGTGACGACGTTAAGGTTGGTACTCCATTAGTTGAAGGTGCTAAGGTAGTTGCTAGTGTTGACAAGCAAGGCAAGGAAAAGAAGGTTGTAACTTTCAAGTACAAGCCAAAGAAGCACTCACATTCTAAGTACGGTCACCGTCAACCTTACACCAAGGTTACTGTTAAGAGCATCGAAGCTTAGTAAGAGGTGAACACTATGATGATGAACATTCTTTCAAACGCAAAGTTACTCGCCCACCACAAGGGTGGTGGTTCAACTGCCAACGGTCGTAACTCAGCTGGTCGTCGTTTGGGCGCAAAGCGTGCCGACGGTCAAGAAGTACACGCTGGCTCAATCATCTACCGTCAACGTGGTACTAAGATCCACCCAGGCAAGAACGTTGGCCGCGGTGGCGACGACACTTTGTTCGCATTGACTAACGGTGTTGTTAAGTTCGAACGTCTTGGCAAGTACAAGAAGCAAGTTTCTGTTTTGCCAGTAGAAGACGCTGAATAATCAAGCCGGCAAAGGAGCAGACAGCCCAGCTGCCTGCTTTTTTCTTGCCCTTTTTCCAGGGAAAGTATGTTTAAGCCCTTGATCTTTTGTATAATAAAAGCATCATGAACGAAAGCTTAAAAGCTGCAGAAAAGGATGGTGCTTATGAGCAAGAACAATGAATTGTTAAGTTTGCTGACCAGACGGATCAAGGAAACTGCTGACTTGATCAAGGACAAAGACGCGGATGCTTTGCTGGTTTTCAACCGGGCAAACTACCGCTACTTGACTAATTTTACCGGTGAAGAAGCCCAGCTGATCATTACTAAAAACGGCGACCGGGTGCTTCTGTCGGACTCCCGCTTTGCCCCGCAAATCGAAGCCCAGGCAGTGGGCGAACTGAAGGTGGTTATGAAGCATGGCCACGAAGCTGCTGAAATCGCGGCTGAAGTCAAGAAGCTGGGGGTTAAGAAGCTTTTAGTCGAAGCAGAATTCGTTTCTGCTTATGAATATGACGCGATCAAATCCCAGCTGCCAGATGTTGACCTGGTGATGGCCGCTGAAATCGTTGAACGGGTCCGCAATGTCAAGGATGACCTGGAACTGGCCACTCTTAAAAAGGCTGTTGAAATCTCAGAGAGAGCCTTTGAAGAAGTTCTGCCAATGCTTAAGCCAGGTGCCAAGGAAAGAGACGTGGGCGCCAAGCTCGACTATCTCTTCAAGCTCTACGGCGGCGATGGCCCGGGCTATGACTCAATCATTGCTTCAGGTCCCCGTTCTTCCTGGGCCCACGGGGTGGCCAGCGACCGCTTGATGCAAGAGCACGAACTGGTCGTAATTGACGCGGCTGCTTCATATAACGGCTATACCGCTGACATTACCAGAACTTACGCTTTGGGCAGCGTGGAAGACGAACTGGAAAAGATCTACAAGATCGTCCTAGAAGCTCAAAAGCGGGGGATTGCCGCCGCTGTTGTAGGGGCAACTGGCAAGGACGTTGACCAGGCAGCCCGGGGCTACATCAATGACGCCGGCTACGGGCAATACTTTGGCCATGGGATTGGCCACGGGATCGGCTTGGAAATCCACGAAATGTGCCAGCCGGAATTTTTGTTCAGCCAGACGACCCTGGAAAACGGGATCGTCCACACGGTTGAACCGGGCATCTACCTGCCGCAAGGCGGGGTCCGGATTGAAGACGACATTCTGGTTAATGGCGACACTCCGGAAGTTTTGTCGACTTTGCCGAAGGACGAACTAATTCACCTGTAAGATTATTTTTATGGTAAAATTTAGTGTTTATTGGTACAATTTAAGATGTAGAAATGGGGGATTTACCAGATGACAATGATTTCTGTTAATGAATTCAAGAACGGCCTCACGATCGAATACAACAACGACCTGTGGCGTATCGTTGAATTCCAGCACGTTAAGCCAGGTAAGGGCAGTGCCTTCGTTCGTTCAAAGCTGAAGAGCTTGCGGACTGGCGCCGTTCAAGAATACACTTTCCGTTCAACTGCCAAGGTTGAAACGGCTGACATTCAAACCCGGCAAATGCAATACCTTTACAACGACGGTTCAAGCTATGTCTTCATGGACACGGCAACTTACGAGCAATTGGAAGTGCCGAACGCTCAGATCGACCAGGAAGCCAAGTACCTAAAGGAAAACATGATTGTGAACATTATTTCCCACAATGGTGAAACCTTGGGTCTGGACCTGCCTAACACGGTTGACCTGGAAGTCGTTGAAACCGAACCAGGCATTCGCGGCGATACCTCATCAGGTGGTGGTAAGCCAGCTACGATGGAAACCGGTTTGATTGTCACTGTGCCATTCTTTATCAATGTTGGTGACGTGCTGACGATCAATACTAGTGACGGTTCATACGTATCACGTTCTAAGTAGTAATTTTCGAGGTGGAAAAATGGCTGATAATTCAACAATCGTTTTAAGCGGCAATGATGAGGGCGATCAAATCAAGATCGACCTGCAGGTACTCGAAGTCATTTTGGGCATTTCAGCTCAGAAGGTCGACGGTGTTGCCGGGATGCGCGGTGGCTTGAAGTCAGGCTTGAGCCGTGTCTTTGGCCGCGAGGATCGGGGCAAGGGAGTTGCCGTCTCAGTTGATGAAGACGGCGAACTGACGGCTGACGTTTACGTATATCTCAAGTACGGCGTCAACGTGCCAGCTGTTGCGGGCAAGATTCAAGAAGCTCTGAAGCAGCAGCTGACGCAGATGACTGATATGAATTTGAAGTCCATTGATGTTCATGTCGTTGGTCTCGTCTTCCCTGAAGATGAAAAGAACTTTGAAGATGCTGATCAACCATTATTCCCCGATCAAGAAGAAGATAAGTAATGAATCAACACGATAGTCGAAGAATTGCACTGCAAGCCATTTATCTGTACAACCAGGACCCAAGCTTGACGGCCAGTGAATTGGAAAACAATGTCAAGTCTGCTTTGGACTTGGACACCTTGCCGGCCTACAGCCAGGAACTGGTCAGCGGCGTGATCGACAAGCAGGCTGAACTGCGTGACAAGCTTTCCGCCAACTTGAAGCAAGGCTGGCGCTTGGAGCGGCTGAGCAAGACCAGCTTGGCGATTTTGGAAGTAGCCCTGTATGAAATGCTGTACAGCCCGGTTATTGAAGACCGGTCAGCCATCAATGAGGCTTTGAACTTGTGTGACGAGTTTGATGATCCGAAGTCAAAGGCCTTCATCAATGGCATATTGGCAAACTTTGTGCAAGAATAATCTTTAAGCCGGCGTTTCGCCGGCTTTTTTTCTTAAGGAGGCAGTTTTGGGAGAAATTTTGGACGGGAAAAAGCTGGCCCGGGAATTAGGAGAAAAGTTAGGCAGCGAAGTGGCTTCCTTAAAAGAGCATGGGGTCAGTCCCAAGCTCTGCGTCATCAATATTGGTGATGACCCGGCCAGCAAGGTCTATGTCGCCTCTAAGAAGCGGAAGGCTGAGAAGCTGGGCATCAAGCAGGTAGTTTACCAATTGCCGGCCGATGAAAGCGAAGAGGACGTCTTAAAGCTGATCGACAGCTTAAACGCGGATCCGGAAGTTTCCAGCCTGATGGTCCAGTTGCCGGTTCCCCCGCAAATCAATGCTGACCGGGTAATCGAAAGAATCGATCCGGAAAAGGACGTTGACTGCTTGACTCCGGCTAATATTGGCCGCCTCTGGCAGGGTAAGCACTTTGTTGAGCCAGCCACGGCAGCCGGTATTATTGCCCTCTTGGACCACTACCAAATCGACTTGACTGGTAAAAATGCCGTGATCGTCGGCCGGTCAAACATTGTCGGCAAGCCCCTGGCCGCCTTAATGCTGGAAAGAAACGCTTCAGTTTCAATCCTGCACTCCCGCAGCCGGAATCTGGCTGACTTGACTAAGCGGGCCGACATCCTGGTCTGCGCTGTCGGCAAGGCGGAAATGATCAAGGCGGACATGGTCAAAGAAGGGGCGGTCGTGATCGATGTGGGCATCAACCGGGTTGACGGCCGCCTGGTCGGCGACGTTGATTTTGCCCCCGTTAAAGAAAAGGCCAGCTGGATCACGCCGGTGCCCGGCGGGGTAGGTCCTTTGACAGTAGAGTTTTTAATGGAAGAAGTCATCAAATTGACGAGGAGACAGCATGGACTCGATTAAGGGGACGGACGAAAAGTACCTGACTGTCAGTGAATTAAATTGGTATGTTAAGCAGAAATTTGACCGGGATCCCTACCTGCGGCAAATTTTTCTCCAAGGGGAATTGTCGAATTTCCGCTTCCGGAGAGGCGGTCACCAGTACTTTTCTTTAAAAGACGACAAGTCTAAAATCAATGTGGTGATGTTCCGTGGAGACTTTGACAAGGTCAAGTTCGAGCCGGAAGAAGGGATGAAGGTCTATGTGACCGGCCGCTTGTCAACTTATGAAGCCCAGGGCAGCTACCAGTTTTATGCCAAAAGCATGGAACCGGCCGGCCTTGGTGCCTTGTATGAACGCTTCAGGCAGCTGCAGGAGAAGCTGGCTAAAGAAGGCCTCTTTGCCCAAGAGCACAAGCGCCCTCTGCCCCTTTTTCCTGATAAGATCGCGGTCGTGACTTCCGCCTCTGGGGCGGTCATCCACGACATCATGGTAACAGCCAACCGCCGCTTCCCGCACGCTGAAATCGACCTTTTCCCAGCCCAGGTGCAGGGGGAAAGCGCGGCTGGCAGCTTGGTTTCCGCTATGCAGCAGATCCAGGCCCGGGCAGATGAATATGACGTGCTCATTATCGGCCGGGGGGGCGGGTCTTTAGAAGACCTGTGGCCTTTTAACGAAGAAGAAGTGGTCCGCCAGGTTTATGCTATGAAGATGCCGGTGATTTCATCAGTTGGTCACGAAACAGATACCACCCTCTGTGACCTGGCAGCTGACTGCCGGGCGGCTACGCCAACGGCAGCCGCTGAAATGGCGACGCCGGACTTGACCCGGGTCCTGGCTGAAATTGGCCAGCTGCAGACCCGGCTTTTGACCGACATTCGGGCCGTGATCCAGGTCCGGGCCCAGGCCCTGGCCCAGCTGGAGAATTCTTTTATCATGAAAGAGCCCCAGCGCCTCTATGAGCAGAAGATGCAGCAGGTCGACCAATTGTCCCAGCAGCTGAGCCGGATGATGGAAGTAATTGTCAAAGACCAGGGGCAAAGGCTCAGCCTGTTGATCCAGCGCCTCCAGCACCAGGCCCCAGACCGGCGGATCAAGCAGCTTAAGCAGGAAAACAGCTACCTGGCCAAGAGCCTGGAAATGGGGATCAAGCGGATCTTGGAACAAAAGCAGGCTGCTTGCCGGCAGGCCGTCCAGCAGCTGGATGACTACAGTCCCTTAAAGACTTTGGCCCGGGGCTACAGCTACACGACTGACGCAAGCGGCAACGTGGTCAAGTCAGTTCAGCAATTGTCGCCAGGCGACCAGGTTCGCCTGCACTTAAAGGACGGCCAGGCCATCGGCCGGATTGAAGAGATTAAGGAAGAAAAAAATGACTGAGAAGAACAATTTTGAAAGCCAGCTCAAGGAGCTGCAGGAAATCGTTGGTCAGCTGGAAAACGGCCAGTTGTCATTAGAAGAATCATTGGCCCAGTTCCAAACTGGGGTTAAGCTGAGCCGGGAATTGAAGCAGGAATTGACCAAGGCGGAAAATACCGTGGCCAAGTTGATTGAGTCTGACGGCAGCGAGAAGGAACTTGACCCAACCGATGCCTCAGCACCAAAGGAATAAAGCCATGACAACTTTTAAAGAATTTCAAGCTAAGTACACGCCGATCATCAATGATTTTTTAAAGGGGCAACTGCCAAAGGAAAGCGATGATCCCCGTTTTGCCGAAATCATGGCTTATTCAGTCATGGCTGGGGGCAAGCGCCTGCGGCCTTTGCTCTTTTTAGCAACTTTAGATGCCTTGGGCATTGAGATCACCGAAAAAGAAGTCCAGGCAGCCTGCGGGATCGAACTGATCCATACTTATTCCTTGATCCACGATGACCTGCCGGCCATGGACAATGATGACTACCGGCGCGGAGAATTGACCAGCCACAAGAAATGGGGCGAAGCAGAAGCAATTTTGGCCGGGGATGCACTCCAGCCCTTAGGCATCCAGTGGATCGCCCAGGCTGAACATAACTGGAAGCTGGTTGAGATCATCACTGAAGCAGTGGGTCCTAAGGGGATGGTGGCTGGCCAGTACCTGGACATCGACACCACCAACAATGAAGACAGCAGCGAAGAAGTCATTGACCACATGGAATGGCTGAAGACCGGCTGCTTGATTTTGGCCAGCGTTCAGATGGCCACGGCTTTAGCTGCTTGCCCTGACCAGCAGGCCCAAAAGTACCTGGCCTTTGCCAAGCACTTTGGCCGCTCTTACCAGCTCTATGACGACCTGGTAGACATCGTTGAAAGCCAGGAAGAAGCTGGCAAGGCAACCCACAAGGACCAGGAAGTGGGTAAAAACAACAGCTTGACCATGCTGGGAGCAGAGGCAACCAGAAATGAACTCAAGCAGTTGATTGAAAGGGGCAAGGCTGACTTAGCCGGAGAAAAGGCAGAAGTTTTGCTGGGCTTTTTGGATTTGTATCAGAAGGTACTGTAATGGCAAGTAAAGAACGCGCGGACGTATTATTGGCCGCCAAGGGAATTTTTAACTCCAGAACTCAGGCCCAAAGAGCCATCATGGCAGGCCTGGTAACGGACCATAACCACCAGCGGATCGACAAGGCCGGGGAGAAGTTTCCCGTTGACGAGGAGTTTTTCATTAAAAAAGACAAGCTCAAGTATGTTTCCCGGGGCGGCTTCAAATTGGAAAAGGCGGTCAAGGTCTGGAACATTGACTTAAAAGACAAGATCTGCCTGGATATCGGGGCTTCAACGGGTGGCTTTACCGACGTGGCCCTGCAAAACGGGGCCAAGCTGGTCTATGCCTTGGACGTGGGTTATAACCAATTGGCCTGGCAGCTTCGGGATGACCCCCGGGTGGTGGTGATGGAGCGGCAGAACTTCCGTTACTCGGTTCCCGCCGACTTTACCGAAGGTCTGCCGGACTTTGCCATGACGGACGTGTCCTTTATTTCCCTGGACTTGATCATGCCGCCAATGTATGAAATCTTAAAAGACCAGGGGGATGCCGTCTGCTTGATCAAGCCCCAGTTTGAGGCAGGTCCGGAAAATGTTGGCAAGCACGGGATCGTCCGGGACCATGCCGTTCACCAGGCCGTGATCGAGCACACCATGGCCAAGGCCCTGGAAATCGGCTTTTCCATTTTGGGCGTTGATTATTCGCCAATCAAGGGCGGCAAGGGGAATATTGAATTTTTGATTCACTTGAAGAAGGACCAGGCAAATCCAGGGCAGAATCTCTGGTCCGGCTCAGTCAGCGAGCTGGTTGACCGGGCTGCCCAGGGTCTGTAGAAAGGATGCTGTGGGACGCTTATGCTAGTGGAATTGGATATCCAGAATTTTGCCATCATTAAGAGTCTGAAAATCAAGTTTCAGCCGCAAATGACAGTCCTAATCGGGGAAACCGGGGCCGGCAAGTCCATCTTGATTGATGCTTTGTCACTTTTGCTGGGCCACCGGGCCCAAAAAGAAATGGTCCGGTCTGGCCAGAGCAAGGCAGTAGTGACCGGACTTTTTACCCTGCAAGACGATGAAATGCGGGAAGTTGAACAGATCGCGGCCGACTACGGCCTGCCGATGGATGGCGATGACTTGATCATCAGCCGGGAGATTTCCAGCAAGGGCCGGAACGTCATCCGGATCAACGGGCAACTGACCACGATTACGGCTTTGGCCAAAATTGGCGAGTACCTGGTTGACATCCATGGCCAAAACGACCAGCAGATGCTGATGGATCAAAGCCGGCAGATTGACCTGGTCGATGAATACGCGGGCAAGGACTTCAAGCCCCTTTTGACCAAGTACCAGGCTGAATACCAGACCTGGCTGGCCCTTAACCAGCGCCTGGAGCACCTGCGCCGCGACAGCCGGGAACTGGCCCAGCGCCAGGACATTCTTCAGTTCCAGGTCGAAGAGCTGACCCAGGCAGATCTGACGGATGAGCAAGAAGACCAGAACTTGGAAGATGAGTTCAACAAGCTGAACAATTACCAGAAGATTGCTGAATCCGCCAATTTCATGATCCAGCTTTTTGACGACGACGAGCACGGCTTAACCAGCCTGCTGGGGGATGCCCAGGGAACGGCGGAAGATTTGGCCGACCTGGACAAGGACTTCAAGAATGTGGCCCAGTCCATTACTGACGGGGTATATTCGCTGAGCGATGCCCGCTCAGAACTTGGCGATATCATGGACAGCCTGGAATTTGACGAAGAGCGCTACCAGTACGTGCAAAACCGCCTGGATCTCTTGAACAACTTGAAGAAGAAGTATGGCCCAAGCCTGGCAGACGTCTTTGACTTTTATGCCAAAGTCTCCAAGGAGCTCAGCCAGTTTGAAACCGGCGGCCTTGACGAAGAAGAGCTGGTCAAGCAGATTGCAGCAGTTGAGGAAGAAATGTCCGTCATGGCGGCTGACCTCCACCAGGCTAGAGAATCTACTGCCTTGAAACTGGAAGAAGCGATCAAGCATGAACTGGCCGACTTGTACATGGACAAGGCCCGCTTCTCCATCCGCTTTGCCAAGACAGATAATTTCACGGTCAAGGGGACAGATGATCTGGCCTTCTACATCGCGCCAAACCCAGGCGAGGAACTGATGCCGTTGGTTAAGATTGTTTCCGGCGGGGAACAGTCCCGGCTGATCCTGGCCTTGAAGGCTATCTTCTCCCGGGTTGAGCCAGTTGGCACCATGGTCTTTGACGAAATTGACACCGGGGTTTCCGGCCGGGTGGCAGCCGCTATCGGCAAGAAGATGCACGCGATTGCCGGCCAAAAGCAGGTTATCGCCATCACCCACTCCCCGCAGGTAGCGGCCAGCGCCGACCACCGCTTTGCCATCGCCAAGCAGGTTGAAGCCGGCGAGACCTTTACCCAGGTCAAGGAACTTGATGAAGACAGCAGCGTCAAGATGATCGCCCAGATGATGGCTGGGGCTAATGTCAGCGAAGCTGCTGAGCAAAACGCGGCCGACTTGATTGCCAGCCAGCGGAAACAAGATTAGAAAATAATTATTAAAAAACTCTCTTGCCAGCAGGCAGGAGAGTTTTTTACATGGTAATGGAAAGAAAACGTAATTTTCACTTTATCTGCAGGTAAAAATCATTGACAATGGATAATTGTTATTCTAATATGAATTTAAGCATACTCCCAGAAATTGTGATGTGTTTCTGGACCAGTGTAAAAATCTGCAAGAAAGAGAGGACGAAAAAATGAGACCCATTAAGAATAAAGCGCCGCTGGCTCTGGCGGCCGCGTCAATGATTATGCTGACGGCCTGCGGTAAATCCAGTAGTCAGACCAGCAAGAAGCAGGAATTTTCCTGGTCGACTTCAGCTGAAATTTCGACCATCGACATGTCCAAGGCTAGCGATACCGTCAGCTTTGACCAATTGCGGAACACAATGGAAGGCTTGTACCGGACTGGGAAAAACGGCAAGTTGATGCCGGCCCTGGCTACCAGCAGCACGGTTTCCAAAGACGGCAAGACCTATACTTTTACTTTGCGCAAGTCCAAGTGGAGTGACGGCAGTCCGGTCACGGCCAAGGACTTTGTCTATTCCTGGCGAAGAACAGTCAACCCTAAGACTGCTTCAGAATATGCCTACTTGTTTGAAGGCATCAAGAATGCCACGGCTATTACTGCTGGCAAGAGGCCTTTATCCAGCCTGGGCGTGAAAGCAGAAGGCGACTACAAGCTAGTAGTGACTTTGGACCGGCGGATTCCTTACTTCAAGAACTTGATGGCTTTCGCCCTCTTCTTCCCGCAGTCGGAAAAGGCGGTCAAGAAGTACGGGTCCAACTACGGGACGGCTTCAAAGTACATGCTTTATAACGGGCCGTATGTGCAAAAGGGCTGGACGGGGTCCAACCTGTCTTGGAAGATGGTCAAGAACAAGTACTACTGGGACAAGAAGAATGTCAAGATCCAGCAGATTGACTGGAGCGTGCAGAAGACGCCGTCAACTGCCTACAACCTCTACCAGTCAAACAAGCTGGATGCCCTCAGCCTGGACTCTTCCCAGACCAAGCAATTAGCTAAAAAGCCAGGCTTCCAGCTGATCAACAATGGTGGGACGGCCTATCTGCAATACAACCTGCAAAAGGACCAGAACCTGGCCAACGTCAACATTCGCCGGGCCATCTCCATGGCCATTGACCGCTCGGGCCTCTGCAGCACTTTAGGCGGCAACAACCAGCCAGCCAAGACCTTCACGGCCAAGGGCGTGATGTATGTCGGTGACAGTGAATACACCAGCGGTGTTGCCAAGACTTCAGAAGCCTACAACAAGTACAGCAAGACTGAAGCCAAGAAGCTCTTTAATAAGGGGCTGGCGGAATTAGGCAAGTCATCCATCACGATTTCAATCATGGCTGATGATACTGACTCTGGCAAGAAGACGGTAGAAGCCTTGCAGAGCGAATTGACTCAAACCCTGGGCAATATCAAGGTCGAAACCACGACCGTGCCGTTTAAGACCCGGATGGCCCGCCGGGAAGAAGGGAAGTTCGATGTCATGGTTTCCACCTGGATCGCCGACTTCAATGACGCTATTTCTTTCCTGGACCTTCTGACCAGCAACAACAGCAGAAACTACGGCAAGTGGAGCAATAGTGAATACGACCGCTTGATCGCTGATTCCAAGGTGAGTGCTTCCAGCAGCCAGCGGGTAAGCGACCTGCAAAAGGCCGAAGCCATTCTGCTGGAAGATGAAGGGATCACCCCAATCTACTACATCTCAACTGCTTACTTGATCAGACCGGAAATCAAGAATGTCTACAACGACAACCTCGGCGGCTGGCAGTTCAAGTACGCTAGCGTGAAATAACGAAAAGCATAAGAGAACATAAGTGCAAAAAGAGTCTGGAAAAGCCAGGCTCTTTTTTGCTTTAAGGCAATTCAACTGTTAAAATGTCATTAATGTCAAGCAGGTAAAAAATTTTGTTGTCGGCATCGCGGAAAACGAAGCGGCTGGGTGAAATCCGCTTGGTGATCTTGCCGACCCGCCAGCTGCCATCATTCAAGGTGACCAGGAGATACTGCCTCTTCAAGAAGGCCAGCTGCAATTTAGCTAAGTTAATCGCCAGGCTGTCGCCGCGGAGGGTGAGCCGGTCTTCGTCATAAGCAAAGAGGTAGTGAAAGGCCTTCTTGAGGGGTTGAGCGGCTTGGCTGGCAAAGTTTTGAAATTTGGACATGGTGAAGACTCCGAATCATAAAACTTACTAAATCTTGATAATCACATCAATATTGGTAAGTTTTTCTGATATTCCTTTCTAGTTAAATCTATGGGTAGATTCAACTTGGCAAAAGAAATCAGATTTTTAACCTTTTGAAGTTAAGGTCAGTGAGTACGGTTGGCTGTCAAACAACGCCAGATGGCGTCATCCAATAGCTTTTTATCTGCCCCACTGAAAACTTTTAGCATGGCAGTCGGAAAGGCATCTTGTCTGCTAAAAAGCAGGCAAGCATATCGTGATGCCTTCTCGAAGCAGTCAAGCCGCGATTTTAATACCCCGAACTGAGTTCGTTAAAGCTGACTGCTCTTACATGCTAGAGCCTTCAATTTTGTAGTATTACTTGGCTTATGCTTCTTTTATCCGACTGTCAAGAATCTCCTTAACTCGCTTGTAAGGCGTGTAAAGCGTGATTTCTTCGTCAGTTAATCTACTCAATATGTTTTTGGCTGCGGTGATGTTCGCATTCATCTCGCCGCACTTCTTGCATTTGGTCAGTTCATGATGACGGCCGTATCTTTCCTCAAAATGCTGCCCGCAGATTGGACAGTACTGAGAAGTATATGCTGGGTTGACATCATGAGTTTCAATCGAATTCTTGCTTGAAAGATATACAATACGCTCATCCAGTTGACCCTTAGTCCATGAATTCAAGCGCTTGCGCATCTTTCTTGCGAATCTGCTGTTGTCTGATTTGACGCCTTTTTCTTTTACGAACGTCAAGTCTTCCTTGGCGATGACTGCCGGATACTCTTTCTCAATCATTCTATTTATCGCACAGTTGATAAAGCTTCTGACGGTTTCTTGCGCTGAGCGGTAACTCTTGTCATACGACTTTCTGCCGATATTGTTCTGCTCCAGATTCTTAAGCTTGCCAAGCAGTTTCTTTTTCTTCTTCGAAGCTGTCTTGGACAAAGGCTTGTCTGCCTTTTCCAGCTGCACAAGCTGCTGATTGAGCTGCCAGCGTAAACTCATATATGGCTGCCGATTTGCGTTTCGCTTGCCGTATTTGTCAACGATGGCATTGGCAAGCTTGCCGAAATTTTCACCATATTCATTGCCACTGCTGCAGGAAAGTAGGGTGGCAAGCCCCTTGTCAATGCCAATCGCTTTCTTTGAATCGTTACTATAGCGCTTGCTAGAGATCAGCTTATGAACTTCAAGGCGCTGCTTGATGCGGTCAAGCACCACGGTGATATCGCCGGTGCGTGGATAACTCCACGGGCTGGTCATCTCCACAGAAAACTGCTTTCTAGGCACATCTGATCTGAATGAAAAAGTATTTCCCTCAAATGCCCAATTCAAGTCACACTTCATGCTAGAGCCAAGCTTGCCCGACTTCCGTGCCCGGTAGTGGTAGCGGTACGTAATCCGGCGCAGGTAGCTGTACGCTTGCTTGATTTGCTTATCCATCAGTTTAGCTTCTATTTCAGTTAAAGCCTCAGTGTATTCTTCTGGCAGCTCAATTGGCTTGTGAAGAAGAACGGCTTGCCATGCGCTCTTAAATTTCAAAATAAAAAACAGAAGGTGGCGCTGATCTGCAGAAAGATTTTCATTTCCTTGAATCAGCTTCTTCAAGCGGTTAGCCAGATTCGACCACATGCTCTTTATGTTGGCACATGCCTCACGAAGAGCACCTACCCAGTGCTTAGTCTGAAAATTGTAGACTGTTTCCAGCTTGCCTTTTGAGCTTTTAACCAGCTTGTCCCATTTGCGAACTTGATTACGCAGAGCCTGCCAGTTATTAACCGCAAGCATCGACTTGATGCCGCAGAAGCGGTTCAAAAAGAAATGCCGGCACCTGCCGTATCTTTCAAAAAAGTCGGACATTCTGGCAAATTCTTCATCGCTTATCTTTTTGGAGTAGACTCTAACCGTCTTGGGCTGAGTCTTTGTCACTGTCTGCTTAACTGAAGAGCTTTTTGCTTTCTTGGATGACTCTTGCATTCTGATGCGACCTCTTTCCATACAGCTTAGCTGAGAAAACAGTGATTATAGATAAAACGTCTTCGACAAGTTCTGAATTTGGATCAATGTTGTCTGTCTGATTGATGACAACCAGCTCTACATCGTTTGCCTGACAGATTGTCTCAATCATTTCAAAGCCAAAACGGACAAGCCGGTCTTGGTAATTTACCACGACTCGCTCGCACTGTTTCTTGCAGATCATGTTGATCAGCTCGGTTAGTCCCTTTTTCTTATAGTTGAGACCTGATCCAACGTCTTGAATGATCTTAAACTGGTAGCCATTGACTTCGCAATATCTAGACACTACATCCTTCTGCCTTTGGAGATCTTCTTTTTGATGACCAGAAGAAACCCGGCAATAGCCGATGGTCAGCAGCTTCTTAGGCTTAGCTGCTTTCATATTGCCTTGCAGAACCTCATCTAGCATTTCTTTTGTGTAGCGACGTTGATTGGAGGCAGTTCTAAGCGGGGTAATTAATCCCTCGGCTTCCCAATTGCGGAGAGTTGACTTGGCAACATTAAGATATTCAGCTGCTTGTGATATGGACATGTATTCGCTCATCGTTTCTTCCTTTCAATCTTTTGACACCGGCAATATATCATGAATTGGTAAGAAATATTACTATTTAGCACTGGATGAAATTAATACTTTTTAACAGTCACACCCTTTAAGTAAATCACTTTCGAACGCCCGTTTGTAAACTAATTATACGAACGAATATTCGAAAAAGCAAGCCCCTTTTTTAAAAAAGCTTTTTTCGGCCTTAAGACTTGATCAGAAGGCGCTTATGGTCCAAAATAGAATTACTAGTCAAAAAAAGGAGCTATCATGGCAGATAAAGGATTACTGTTGGTTTTGTCCGGCCCGTCCGGGGTGGGCAAGGGAACCGTCAAAAGCGCAATTGTTGAACACAAGGTCTTCCCCTTCGAATACTCAGTCTCAATGACTACCCGCAAGCCCCGTGAAGGCGAAGTGAACGGGAAAGACTACTACTTCGTGACCAGGGAAGAATTCAAGCAGGCGATTGCTGACAATCAGCTGCTTGAATACAACGAATACGTCGGCAACCTTTACGGGACCCCTTTGGGCCCGGTCAAGGAAATGCTGGCTGCCGGCAAGGACGTCTTGCTGGAAATCGATGTCAACGGGGCCAGAACGGTTCGCCAACAAATGCCAGATGGCGTCTTTATTTTCTTGACGCCGCCTGACCTGCACACTTTAAGAGACCGGCTAGAACACCGGGGCACGGAATCCGAAGACGTGATCCGGGGCAGAATTGCCCAAGCGCGCAAGGAAATTCTGGTGATGCAGGACTATGACTACGCGGTAGTCAACGACACTGTCGCCAACGCCGTCAACCACATTAAAGCAATCGTTGACGCTGAACACGTCAGCGTCAAGCGCGTGATCGACGATTATCGGAAAATGGTTAAGGAGGACTAAGATGAGAATTACCTATCCATCAATTGACAAGCTGCTAGACGAAGTTGATTCAAGATACTCACTGTCAGTTCTGGCTGCCAAGCGGGCTCATGAACTGGAAGCTGGCAAGCCGGGCGCTTTGGACAACTACCACAACTTGAAGCCGGTCGGCCAGGCATTGGAAGAAATTGCTGCCGGCAAGGTAACGATTGACGCTGACCCTCACGGTGAAGCCGACGAATAATCCTTGAAGAGGAGCGGACCAGAAGCCCGCTCCTCTTTTAGCGTAAAGGAAGGGAGAAGGACTTGATCGCAGAAGTTATTGTCGATGTGGCCGCCCACCAGACCGACCGCGTTTTTGAATACCATATCCCTGATGACCTGGAAGTTGAAATTGGCAGCCGGGTAGTGGTGCCTTTTGGCCGCCGCAAGGTCCAGGGCTTTGTCGTCGCCGTGAAAAAAAGCAGCGACTTTATCGGCCAGTTAAAGGACCTGCTCTTAGTGGTCGATGAAATGCCGCCTTTAACACCGGAGCTGGTCGCCTTATCCAGCGACCTGGCCCGGCAGATTTTTGCCTACCGGATCAGTATCCTCAAGACCATGCTGCCGGGTGTAATGCGGGCCAACTACCGGAAAATCCTCCTGCCAAACAGCCCGCGGGCAGAGCAAATGCCTCTTTTTGCGGGAGACCCGGTGGATTTGGCCAACTTAGAAGAGCCGCGCATGATCAAGCTGGTCAAGCGGCTCTTGAATAAGGGGGAGGCCAGGATAGAATACCTGGTTGAAAATAAGGCGAAAAAGAAGCTAGTTTCGGTCTACTATCCGCTTCTGTCAAGCTCAGACTACCAGGAGATTTTTGCAGAAACTAGAAAGACCGCCAGCCAGCAAAGAAAACTGCTGGCAGATTTAGCCGGTAACTTTGCGGCTTATCCTAAAAGCCGGGAAGAATTGACCGGCCTGGGCATCAGTTCAGCAACTTTGAAAACGGCGGTCAGCAAGAAATGGCTGCGGGAAAAAGCACAGGAAAAATACCGGCGGTCAACCAAGCCAGTTGCTCCCAGCCGGCCTCTAGACCTAAATGAGGAGCAGGCCGCGGCCTTGAGCCGGGTCAGCCTAGACATCAAGGGCCGGGTTAGCCAGACCTTTCTTTTAGAAGGGGTGACGGGGTCCGGGAAAACCGAAGTTTACCTGCAGGCGATCAGCCAGGCCCTGGCCTTGGGCAGGACAGCCTTGATGCTGGTGCCGGAAATTTCCTTAACCCCCCAAATGGTCAAGCAGGTCCAGGCTCGCTTTGGCCAGCAGGTGGCGGTTTTGCACTCGGCCTTGTCGGAAGGGGAGCGCTATGACGAATGGCGCAGGATCCGCCGGGGTCAGGCCCAGGTGGTCGTAGGCGCTAGAAGCGCGGTTTTTGCCCCCTTGGACAATTTGGGCCTCATCATTATTGATGAAGAGCACGAAGGCTCTTATAAGCAGGATAACAATCCCCGCTACCATGCCCGGGACGTGGCAATTTGGCGGTCCCGCTACCACCACTGCCCCTTGATTTTGGGCAGCGCGACGCCATCTTTGGCCAGCCGGGCCCGGGCCCAAAAGGGGGTCTACCAGCTTTTGCGCTTAAAAAAGCGGGCCAAGAGCCAGCCCTTGCCGCGAGTTGACCTGCTTGACTTAAAGCATGTGCAGTTTGCCGGCAGCCAGTTTGACATCTCCTGTCCATTGGCTGAGGCGATTCAAAAGCGGCTGGAGAAAAAAGAGCAGGTAATCCTGCTGTTAAACCGGCGGGGCTTTGCCAACTTCATGCTCTGCCGCAATTGCGGCTTTGTTTTAAAGTGCCCTAACTGCGACTTGTCCTTGACTATGCATAAAGACACCTGGACTATGCAGTGCCACTATTGCGGCTACCAAGAAGCTGTTCCGGAAATTTGTCCCAACTGCCGGGACCGGCAGATCCGCTTCTTAGGGACGGGGACGCAGAAGGTGCAAGAAGAGCTGGCTGAGCTTTTTCCGCAAGCTAAAATCCTCCGCATGGACGTGGACACGACCCGGAGGAAGGGCAGCTATGACAAGATTTTGACCAGTTTTGGCCAAGGAGAAGCCGACATCTTGCTGGGCACGCAGATGATCGCCAAGGGTCTGGACTTTCCTAATGTAACTTTGGTTGGGGTAATCAATGCCGACACTGGTTTATGGCTGCCCGACTACAACGCTTCTGAGCGGACTTTTGAGCTGCTCACGCAAGTAGCTGGCCGGGCAGGGCGGGCCGACAAGGAAGGGCAGGTCATGATCCAGACTTATAATCCGGACCACTACGCTATCCGCCTGGCGCAAAAGCAGGACTATGAGCTTTTTTATGCTAAAGAAATGCAGGTCCGACATGCCGGCGACTACCCGCCTTACTTTTACACGGTTCTGGTCTCCGTTTCAGCCAAAAATGAGCAAAACGCGGCCCGGGAGGCTTTTAGAATCAAGCGGCAATTGCAGAGGGAATTGCGGGCGCCGACTATTATCTTAGGTCCGGCCCCGGCGACAATCAGCCGCTTAAAGAGTCAGTATTATTACCAAATACTGGTAAAATATAAAAGAGAAAAACACTTAAATGAGCTCCTGCACCAGATCCAGGACCAGGCCCAAGAAGTGAAAAAGTACGGCTTGACTGTTGAGATCGATTCAGAGCCAGAGAGAATTATGTAAAGGAACAAAAACGTGAATTCAGTAATCTTTTTAGGAACGCCGCAATTCGGCGCTACAGTTTTGGAAGGCCTGATCAAGGCCGGTTATAATCTATTGGCCGTGGTCACCCAGCCGGACAAGAAGGTTGGCCGCAAGCAAAAGGTCGTTTACTCTCCGGTCAAGGAAGTGGCCTTGGCCAACAACTTGCCCCTTTATCAGCCAGTCCGCCTGTCTAAGTCAGCTGAACTTGACGAATTAATGCAGCTTGACGCGGACTTTATCATCACCGCGGCCTTTGGCCAGTTTTTGCCGACCAAATTCCTGAAGTCCGCTAAGATCGCGGCTGTTAACGTGCACGGGTCCCTTTTGCCGAAATACCGGGGCGGGGCACCGATCCAGTATGCAGTCAGAAATGGGGATGCGGAAACCGGGGTCACCATCATGGAAATGGTCAAGGAAATGGACGCCGGCGACATGTATGCTCAGGCCAGCCTGCCGATCAGACCAGATGAGACCAGCGGGGAAGTTTTCGAAGAACTGGCTCCGCTTGGCCGGGACCTGCTTTTGGAAACTCTGCCAAAGATTGCTAGTGGCGAAATTGTCAAAAAGCCGCAGGATCCAAGCCAGGTAGTCTTTTCTCCAACCATCAGCAAGGCTGAAGAAAGAATTTCCTTGAAATTGACGGCTAAGGAGGCCAAGGACTTGATCCGGGCCCTCAACCCGGACCCAGGCGCCTACCTGGTCATCAAGGGCCAGCGCTTGAAGGTCTGGAAGGCGGAAGTCGCTGACGACAACACCAGTCTGCCAGCTGGCCACCTTTTGACCAATCAGGGCCGCTTTGCTATCAGCTTTGCCGGCAACACGGTCTTGAACCTGCTTGAAGTCCAGCCAAATGGCAAGAAGGCTATGGCCATCAAGGACTTTTTGAACGGGCAGGGGAAGAAGTTTGCAGCAGGAGAAAAGATCGTAGATGAAGACTAACGCCCGCACCGTGGCCCTGGACACCTTGATGAAGGTGATCAACCAGGGCTCATATTCAAATATCAGCTTGAATCATGCCTTAAAAGCGGCTAAGCTGCCAGCCGAAGAAAGTAGGCTGGCTACCAACTTGGTCTATGGGACCATCCAATACCAGCTTTACCTGGAATACCAGCTCAAGGACCTGGTCAAGGTCCGCTTGAGGGAGCCATATATCAAGCCCCTTTTATTGATGTCGGCCTACCAGATCTTCTTTTTAGACAAGGTGCCGGACCGGGCAGTCTTAGACGAAGCTAACAAGCTGGCTAAGGCCTATGGCCGGCCAAAATCCAGCGGCTACCGCCTGGTTAACGGGATTTTGCGCTCGCTTTTACGGCGGGGGGAGGTCCTGCCGGAAAAAGACGCGCCAGACTATCTCAGCGTCAAGTGCAGCATGCCCCTTTGGCTGAGCGATTATTTTGTGGCCAACTGGGGCAAGAGCCGGGCGGAAAAAATCATGGCCAGCTTCAACAGCAAGGCCAAAAATGAAATCAGGATTTCGGCTTTGGCTGATGAAAAGCGGGTCGTCCGGGATCTGGACCGGGCCCATTTTGCCCCTCAGGAGTCGCCTTTGGCCAGCCGCAGCTATGCTTTAAGCCGGGGTGGGATCGTGATGACCGACTTTTTTAAAGATGGTGAAGTGACGGTGCAAGACGAAGCAGCCAGCCTGGTGGCGGAAGCCTTTGACTTTAAGGGAAACGAGCAGGCCCTTGATGCCTGCAGCGCCCCAGGCGGAAAGACCATCCAAATAGCTGAGCAATTGCCTGACGGGCAAGTGACTGCTCTGGATATTCATGAAAAGAAATTGCGTCTGGTCCAGGAAAATGCCGCCAGAATGCGGGTTGCTGACCGGGTCAAGGTCAAAGCTTTGGACGCGCGGAAGGCAAGGGAGTATTTTTCCGGGCAAGAATTTGATAAGATATTGATAGACGCACCATGTTCCGGTCTGGGACTGTTGCGCCGCAAGCCGGAAATCCGCTATACGAAAACAGCGGAAGACATCAGCCATTTGGCTGAGATCCAACTGGACATTTTGAACGAAGTAGCCGGCTTGCTGAAAAAGGGCGGGGAGTTAGTCTACTCCACCTGCTCAATCTCTGTAGAAGAAAACGAAGAAAACGTGCGGAAATTTTTAGCCGCGCATCCAGATTTTGCATTGAAACCATTTGAAACGGCCAAGATCTCTGCTCCCAAGGGGATGCTGAAGATCCTGCCCGACAGCTACAATAGTGATGGATTTTTCATTGCCAAGTTTACGACAAGAGGTTAGTACTTGTGATTAAAACGGCATTTGCTTCAAGCATTGGTAGAGTTAGAGAGAGCAATCAAGACTTCGTGCAGATTTTTCAAAATCGCGTTGGGGTAACCATGGCCATCGTCTGCGATGGGATGGGGGGCCACCAGGGCGGCGACGTGGCATCCACGATGGCGGTCAGCCACCTGGGCCACAACTTCGCTAATACCGACCTGCACGACAAGAATCTGGCCAGAAAATGGCTTGACGTCCAGCTGCGCTCTGAAAACGAAACGATTCTGAAGGCCGCAGACCGCTTCCCGGACTTGAACGGGATGGGGACGACGATTGTCCTGGCAATTTTCTTTGACCAGGAGGTCTTGCTTGCCCACCTGGGCGACTCCCGGGCCTACAGCTACTCTGAAGGGAACTTCCGCCAAATCACTGAAGACCACTCCTTAGTCAACGAACTGGTCAAGATGGGGCAGATCACCAAAGAACAGGCGAAGACCCACCCTCAGAAAAATATCATCACTCAAGCCTTAGGCGTTTCAAGCACTATTGATCCGGAATATAATGAACTTGAAATGAAGACTGACGACGTGTTCCTTCTCTGCACTGACGGCTTGACCAATTCTCTATCGGATCCTTTGATTCAACAGGTTTTGGCAACCAAGGGCCTGAACCTGCAGGAGAGGTGCAACAAGTTGGTCAATGAAGCCAATCGTCTGGGCGGCGGTGACAATATTACCGTCTGCCTGGCCGTAAATGAGGAGGATGGCGCGAGTGATCAATAAAGGTTATTTGCTTGGAGACCGCTACCGGATCGTCGACACCTTGGGTGAAGGCGGAATGGCCAACGTCTACCTGGCTGATGACATAATTTTGAAGAGACAGGTCGCCGTTAAAATTATTCGCCTTGACTTGCAGAAGGACTCCCAGGTTCTGGCCCGCTTTCAAAGAGAAGCCCTGGCCACCAGTGAACTGAGCCACCCTAATATTGTCTCTGTTTTTGACGTGGGGACCGACCATGGCCTGCCATACATGGTCATGGAATACGTGAAGGGACCTGACTTAAAGGACTATATCCGGGAAAACAGCCCGATTCCCCTCCCGCAGGTCATCAAGATCATGGACCAGATTTTGTCAGCGATGGAACTGGCCCACAAGCATAACGTGATTCACCGCGATTTGAAGCCGCAGAATATTTTGATGGATGAAAAAGACAACATCAAAATTGCCGACTTCGGCATCGCGGTTGCCTTGAATCAAAGCGCGATCACCCAGACCAATTCGGTCCTGGGTTCGGTGCACTACATGTCTCCTGAGCAGACCCGGGGCGGGATGGTCACCAAGCAGTCTGACATCTATTCTTTGGGGATCATCCTGTATGAGGCCTTGACCGGCCATGTGCCTTTTAACGGGGAAACGCCGGTGGCAATTGCCCTTAAGCATGCGGAAGACGATATTCCGTCCCTTAGAAAGCAAAACAAGGCTATTCCCCAGGCCCTGGAAAACGTCGTTTTAAAGGCGACGGCCAAGGACCCGCGGGATCGGTATGCTTCCGTGGCTGAAATGAAGGCTGACCTGGACACCAGTCTGGATCCCAGCCGGGCTGGTGAAGCAGTTTACCGGCCAAGCCATGGCAATAATGATGAAACTAAGATCCTGCCAGCCTTGAACGGCAAGGTCATGCAGGCTGAAAAGGCCAAGGAAGGCAAGGCTGAGGAGCCAAAGAAGCGGTCTTTCTGGGCTAGTATCAAGAAATATAAGTGGTGGTGGATCGGGTCATTATTCCCGGTTTTTGCCATCCTGCTCTTCATGTTTTTGGCAGTTGGCCATAACAATGTCCGGGTGCCGGACGTCGTGAACATGACGGAGAAGGCTGCCAAGACTTCTTTAAAGAGCTCGGGCCTGGCAGTAGGGGCTGTGAAGCGGACTTACTCCAGCGATGTTAAAAAGGGCAAGGTGATTTCGACTACGCCGAAGGCCAACAGCCCCGTTGACAAGGGGGGAAAGGTCAACCTGCTGGTGTCTAAGGGACCAAACTTGACCAAGGTGCCCGATGTTGAGGGCCTTTATTTGTCGACCGCCAAAAAGAAGCTGAACAAGCTGGGCTTCAAGGTCAAGAGCCGGGAGGCACCATCAAATGAGTACCTGCCAGGCTTGATCATTTCCCAGAGCGTTAAGGCCGGCCGGAAGGTGGATGCTTCTAAGACAACGATCACTTTGGTAGTGGCCGTGGCTTTAGAAGACCAGCCTAAGCCTTCAAGCTCCTCTAGCAGCAAGAGGGCGACTTTTAAACTGGCCGATCTGACGGGCAAGAGCCTGGAAGACGCCCAGTCTTACGCCAAGAGCAAGAAGCTCAACGTCAAGGTTGAGAAGGACTACTCGGACAGCGTGGACAGCGGTGACGTGATTTCCACGGATCCTGCCGCTGGCAGCGAGGTCTCTGAGGGTGATACTTTGACGATTACGGTCTCCAGGGGGGCTGAGAAGAAAGAGGTCAAGAAGACCTTCACGGTTGACTACCAGGCTGAGGAGAGCTCATCAAGTTCAAGTGATGAATCCAGTGAGTCAAGCTCCAGCTCTTCCTCAAGCCAGGGCAACCATGTCCGGATTTATATCCAGGACGACGACCACAGTCTCGGCAATATTTACCGGGACCTGTACATCACCAAGGACACGGACTTTACGATCACTTTTTCTGTTACTAAGGGTGACGGCAAGATCAGGATTGTCCGTGATGGCGAAACCGTAGTTGATGAGACGGTGTCAGCAGATGACAGTGAAAGCGGGGACTAAATGGCAGAAATAGTACAAGGAACGGTAGTTTCTTTGATCGCCGGCTACTACGACGTGCAAACGCCGGCAGGAGTCGTGCGGACCAGGGCCCGGGGCGTTTTCCGCAAGAACCGGGAGAAGCCCCAGGTCGGCGACAGCGTGCAGGTCAAGCTGGATGAACAAGGCTTGGCTTATTTGGTGAAAATTCTGCCCCGGAAGAACCGGATTGGCCGGCCGGCGGTGGCTAATGTCGATCACGTGCTGTTGGTAATCTCGGCAGTTGAACCGGATTTCTCTACCGCTCTCCTGGACCGTTTCCTGGTCTTTTTTGCCTGGCAGGGAGTTGATGTTACGATCTACCTGTCAAAGAGCGACCTGCTAGAAAAGAAAAAATTGGCAGTAATTGAAAGCCAGTTGGCATACTACCAAAAGATTGGCTACCGGGTTTACCTGGATAGGGAAAGTCTGGCAGCAGAACTTCCCAAGCAGATCGGGGAAAACGAGATCTGGACTCTGGCTGGCCAGTCAGGGGCGGGGAAGTCAACCCTGCTGAACTTTATCAAGGAAGACGCGGGCCAGGCGACGGGCGCGATCTCAACCAGCTTGAACCGGGGAAAACATACAACCCGGACGGTTACCCTTTTCAAATTAGGGGAAGGCTTTTTGGCGGACACACCAGGCTTTTCGGCAATTGATCTGACGCCGATCAAGCTGAATGAACTGTGTACGTATTTTAAAGAATTTAAGGCCTTGAGTACGGGCTGCAAATTCCGGGGCTGCCAGCACCTGCATGAGCCGAAGTGCGCGGTCAAGGACCAGCTGGCTTTGGGTGAAATCGCGGCTTTCCGCTATGATGACTATCTGGCCATGCGGACGGAAATCGAGGAAGGCCGGATGCCAGAATATTTGAAGTGATGAAATAAGTTAGGGTAAGGTGTTTTGTGATGGACGCGGCAGTGTTGCTTGGCGGGCCAAAGGAAGAATGGCCGGCTGATTTGAAGGACCAGTTGAAGCAGGTTCAGGAAAAGGGGGACCTTTTGATCGGGGTTGACCGGGGAGCGCTTCTATTGCTGGAATTAGGCTTTAAGCCGGATTTGGCGATCGGGGACTTTGATTCGCTGAAGGCTGATGAACTGGCCTGGGTTGAAGGGACGGTTGCCGACATTCGCTATTCAGTACCCAAGAAGGACTGGACTGATTCAGAATTAATGCTGGGGATTGCTTTTGGCGATTATAAGATTGACCAGCTAAAGGTTTACGGGGCCACTGGCGGCCGGCTGGACCACGCGGCGATCAATGCTTTTGGCATTTTGAACCCGGACCTGCGCAAGTATGCCAACCAGCTGACCTTGATTGACAAGCAGAATATGATTTTTTACCGGCAAGCTGGCAGCTATGAGATTAGGAAGAAGGACTATACCTACTTTGGGGTAAGTTGCTTAATGCCAGTTGAAGACTTGACGATTGAGGGAGCCTTGTATGACCTGGCCCCTTATAGCGGCGACTATCTGCGCTCTTTTACCTCTAATGAATTTTTGCCAGATAAGGATAGCTGCCGGTTATCCTTGAAGAAAGGCTTAGTAGCGGTCGTTTATTCTAAGGACTTGAACCGTTATGAGCAAGTTTGATTTGCAAAAGATAATATAATTAAAAAGTCTCGCTGAAAAGCGGGACTTTTTTGCACCTTTGACGTGATTTTACAAAGAACTGCAAATATTCCTCCGTGAAAGCGCTTTTCAATAAATGGCTTATTTGTATAATAAAAGTTAAGGGATATTATCTCGAACTATTGTGTATTTATATAGGTGAGTCATATGGAAAATAAAACGAAGAAAGATTTACGGAAAATAGCTGTTGTAGCGACTGCCGGGATCGGCGTGGTCGGTGTAGGTGCGGTCAGTCAAGGCAGCGTTAAGGCTGAAGTGACGACCCAGGCAGCCCAGACGGATACAGTTGAAAATGCCAAGAGCGTGGTCAGCGAGGCGAAAAAGAGCCAGCAAAGCGCGGCTGATCAAGTAAGCGCCGCCCAAAAGGCCGAAGAAGCAGCTAAGAGCGCGGCCGACCAAGCCCAAACGGCTTATGACCAGGCAAGCAAGCAGCAAGTGGCTACCCAAAAGGCAGCTGATCAAGCTAAAGCAGAGCAGCCAGCTGCAGAAGAAGAAGTAAGTCAAGCCAAGCTGGACTATGTGCAAGCAAACAGCCGGGCAGATGCTGCCAGCCAGCAAGCTGAAAGCGCCAAGGCAGCAGCTGCTGATCAGGCAGGCAAGGCCGCGCAAGCTGAAGAAGCACAGAAGAAAGCCCAAGATGATTTAAACAAGGTTGGCGTAAGCGACGCGGAAGCTGCTGCTAAGACTGCCGCTGACAAGAAGGCCCAAGCTGACGAAGCAGCTAATAGCGCGGTTAGCCAAGCCCAAAAGAGCGAGGAAAACTTGGAAAACGCCCAAAAGGCAGAAAAGGCCGCTGAAGATGAAGCAAGCGCGGCTGAAAAGACGGCCGACTCAGCCAGCCAGAAGGCGAAAGATGCCAAGACGGCTAATGATGAAGCACAGGCGGCTAAGGCTGAGCAAGAAGGCAATGTAAATCAGGCACAAAATAAGGTTGACCAAGCCCAAAAGGCAGTAGATGACCTGGGCTTGCCAAAACTGGCAGAAGATTTGGAAAATGCCAAAAGTGCAGACTCTGCTGCTCAAAAGGATTTAACTGACGCCAAGTCAGCAGATCAAGCCGCAGCAGAAAACTTGGAAAAGGCAAGCAGCGACAAGGCGGCAAAAGCTAAAGAAGCAGCTGAAGCGCAAAAGGCAGTTGACCAGGTAAGCGGCCAGGTTAAGGAACTGACTGACGCGGATAACGAGGCTAAGGCTGCCAGCGACGCCGCAAATAAAGACTTAGCTGCAAAGAAGGCAGCTGAAAGCGAAGCTGAGCAAGAATACCAGGCTTTGCCGAAGATAGTGGCCAATGATGCCTTGAAGCAGGCAACGCTGGCATTTGCAAACGCGCAAAAGCAGTACAACAAGAAAGAAATTGATGAAGCAGCCTACGAGCAAGCGAAAAAAACTTGGGCAGATGCCATGGCTGTCGGCATGAACTTGAATACCTACTACGGCTTAGATAGTGATAAGAATGTCAAGGTTGACTTAAACAACTTGACTCAAGACCAGCAAGAGGAATTAAACGCATATCTGGTACAGTTGCTTAACTCTGCTCGGACTGCTTTGGGCACTGCTGATCTTGCCGGGAATGTGGTTGGATCAGATGGGGCAAATGCGGCTGCAAGTGAAATCGCGGAAGGCTACCGTAATGATCACTGGAATAGTTTTGTAAATCACCACGACAATGCGGTAGTCAACAGTGTTGCCAAGAAGTACGGTTTGATGGCCTTAAATAACTCTGAAGACCAGGCAATCGAAAACTTAAGTACGGTAGGCATTCCAAGTGACACTATTACAATGTATGAAGCAAAGTCCCATGTATTCGATGGCGTTATGGGGATGCTCTTCGACGACTATAAGAATGGCAATAAGATGGGGCATGCTGTCAGCTTATTGGGCTTAAATGTATTGAACTACGATAAAACCAATTCAAATTTAACCACTTATATTGGCTTTTCTGCAGACGGCATAGATGTTGCCGAAGGCTATCACCTTCAACAGTATCACTTTATTGTAGTGCCAAACCTTACTGATCAAGAAACGACGACTACCACAACCGATGGCAACGTTACGCATACATATACAGAAATTGCGTTTGGCCCAATCAGCGACCAAAGTACTTGGGAAAAGGCTAACGGTACGAAAGAACTGGCAAATCCATATGACGAAGCAGCCGTTAAGGAAAAATTGACTAAGGCGCAAGAAGCAACTGCTGCCGCGCAAAAGACAGTTGATGCGCTCAAGGCAGCTGACGCCAAGCTTGCTCAAGCAAAGCAAGAACTCGTAAGCGCCGAAAGCAAGCTGGCTGCTAAGCAAGCAGCTTTGACTATGGCAAATAAAACTCTTGATGCAGCAAAGAAGGCAAAGGCTGAAAGCAGCGATAAGCTGAACGCGGCTAAAGCAGCGGCTACAAAGGCTGCTAAGGACTTGACTAGTGCCCAAACTGTATATGACCAAACTGCTGTGGTTTACCAAAGCAAGCAAGCTGAATTGACTGCCGCACAAGATGCTCTGGCCGCAGAAAAGGAAAAATTGACTCCTTTGGCGGCTGATGCTCAAGCAAAGCAAGCAGCCCTTGACGAAGCAAATAAAGCTCTTAGCCAAGCTCAAACTGATCTTGTGGCTGCTGAGGCAAAGCTTTTGTCAGCTAAGGAAAAGACTGCTGATGCCCAAAAGACATTGGAAGCCGATAAAGAAGCTTCTGCCAGTGCCCAGAAGGCCGCAGAAGACGCAGCTGTAGCAGACAAGGCAGCACAAAGCAAGCTGGCTAGCGTAAACAAGGAAGCCGCGGAAAAGGCTGCTGTTTTGGCTGAAGCGGCAAAGAATACTGCCAGTGAAAAGGCTAAATTGGCGGAACTTAATGCTGCTGCAGAAGAAGCTGCTCAAGCCGCAGAGAAGGCACGCGTTGCCGTTCAAACCGCGCAAGACAAGCAGGCTGCTGCAGAAAAGAAGCTTGCTGATTTGAAGGCCGTTCAAGCCGAGGTGCAGGCCGCTAATGTCGCAGTTGAAGCAGCTAAGAAGGCTTTGGCTGAAGCGCAAGCCAACTTGGCAAGCAAGCAGGCTGATTCAGCTGCCGCAGCTAAGGCCAAGGAAGCCGCGGATTTGGCACTTACTGAAGCCAAGAAGCACCTGGCTATTTTGGAAGCTTTGGAAGAAGCAAATAAGCCGAGTGAAACTCCAACTACTCCAAGCGAAGACGAACCAAGTGAAAGTCCGGCTGACTCCGGGGAAACCGAAACTATCGTAATTCCGGCAGGCAAGACTGAAACCAAGGCAACTGGCAAGAAGCAAGCCGCTCCAGCCAGCCCTGTTCAAAAGACTGCTCCAGCAACTTCTGCTGCTAAGGCACCGTCAGGATCAAGCACAACTTTGCCGCAAACCGGCGAAAGCCAGAATAAGTCCGCCTTTTTGGCAGGGATTGTGGCACTGCTGGCCAGTGCAAGTCTCTTCGCCTTTGGCCGTCGTAAGAAGAACGAAAAGTAATTGATTTTAATCCATACAAAAACCGACTCTGTTTCAGAGCCGGTTTTTATTTAGATGCTGATGCACGGATTGATGCACAGATGCACTCAAGCATAATTTTTACAAAAATAAAACCCGGCAGATCATTGATCTACCGGGCTCGTTTCGTCACTAGACACGGGTAACTTTACCAGACTTCAGAGTCTTGGTTGAAACCCAAACGCGCTTAGGCTTGCCGTTTACAAGAATGCGAACTTTTTGAAGGTTTGGCTTCCAAGAACGACGTGATGAGTTCAAAGCGTGTGAACGCGTGTTACCAAAAGTGGTCTTCTTACCGGTTACGAAATCTTTTGCCATGCTGCTAAACCCCCTTTACATGTCATGTCATACTATTAGACTTTACCATAAAGTTTGACCTTTTTCAATTATTATTTTGAAAAGTATTTTCCAGAAAATAAAGTTGGAACTGTTAGCTTTTGATCTCGTTATGATAAAATAAGGGTGTATATTGGAAATAAGACGGAGGATAAACATGGCTGTTAAAATCAAGACAAAGTATGGTTTGATTGATATTTCAAACGGTGTAATTGCAACTGTTGTTGGTGGTGCAGCTACGTCTAACTATGGCGTTGTCGGTATGGCATCCAAGAATGCCATCAGAGACGGAGTCGACAGCATTTTGAGCCGGGCAAACTACAAGCGCGGCGTCGTTGTTAAGTCTGACGAAAATCAAGTAACTGTTGAGGTCTATATTATTGTTGGCTACGGCTTGAAAATTTCTGAAGTAAGTCGTAATGTACAAGACAGTGTCAAATATAACTTAAGAAGCCAGCTGGGGATCGACACCAAGGCGGTCAACGTCGTTGTTCAAGGTGTAAAGGTTCTCGACGACTAGATAAGTGGAGGATTCAATATTGGTTTTAAGTGAAATTAGCAGTAAAGAATTTAGAGACATGGTGCGGATTGCCTCTCACCGGATGAGCAAGAACGTGCAATTCGTCAATGATCTAAATGTTTTCCCAGTTCCTGACGGCGACACTGGCACGAATATGAATCTCACGATGGAAAGCGGTGCTAAGGCCGTATCCGAAAACGCAAGTAGCAGTGTCGGCGACTTGACTGAAAGCCTGGCCAAGGGGATGCTGATGGGCGCGCGCGGCAACAGTGGGGTTATCACCTCCCAGCTCTTCCGCGGCTTCTACAAGGCAACCCAAGGCAAGACCACTTTGAACGCCCAGGAATTGGCAAATGCCTTTAGCAATGGTGTAGCTACTGCCTACAAGGCTGTGATGAAGCCGGTTGAAGGGACCATCTTGACTGTGGCCCGGGTCGGCGCTCAAGCAGGTGCTAACAAGGCAAATGAAACCGATGATGTAGAAGAAGTAATGCAAGCGATCGTTGAAGGCGCTAAGGAGGCTTTGAAGAGCACTCCTGACCTGCTGCCAGTTCTTAAGCAAGTCGGCGTGGTTGACTCCGGTGGCCAAGGTTTGGTCTTCATCTACGAAGGTTTCCTGGAAGGCCTTTTGGGTGAAAACTTCGACGACAAGTACGTGCCAGATGCTGACGACATGAACTCCTTGATCAACGCGACTCACCACCAGGCAGTGCAAGGGCAATTGGCAACTTCAGATATCGCCAACGGCTACTGTACTGAAATCATGGTTGACCTTAAGGCTGACGTGCCAAACAAGAAGCCATTCGACCTGGAAGAATTCAGAAGCTACCTGTCAGAACTTGGTGACTCCCTCTTGGCAGTTTCCGATGGCGAAATCGCCAAGGTTCACGTGCACACTGAATACCCAGGCAAGGTCTTCCTTTACGGGTCACAATTTGGCCAACTGGGCAAGATCAAGATCGACAACATGCGGATTCAGCACGAAACGATCGTTGATAACGAACAAGAACAACAAGAGAGCGTTGATTTTGCAGTGATCGCGGTGGCTTCCGGCAACGGTGTCCGCAAGCTCTTTGAAAGCGAAGGGGTCAACCGGATCATCTCCGGCGGGCAAACCATGAACCCTTCAACTCAAGACATCATGGACGCCATCACCAAGTCCGGCGCCAAGCAGGCCATCATCCTGCCAAACAACGGCAACATCATCATGTCCGCCAAGCAGGCAGCTGAAGTTGCTGAAATTCCAGTCGGCATCGTGCCTTCCAAGACTATCCAGCAAGGTTTGACCGCTATGCTGGCCTTTAACCCGGAAGCCAGTGTCGACGCGAACGTTGAAGCCATGACTGATGAACTTGGCTCTGTCAAGTCCGGTGAAGTAACCCGGGCAACCCGTGACACTGAAATCAACGGTGTTGAAATCCACAAGGGCAACTTCATTGGTATCGTTGATGGCACTATTGTGGTTGACAACGTTGACCCAATTGCCGCAACTGTCGCTATGACAGAAAAGATGCTGGATGAAGATTCTGAAATCGTGACCGTGATGTACGGCAGCGATGCTACTGAAGAAGAGGCCCAGGCAGTTGTTGACCGCTTGGAAGCAGCTCATGAAGATGATGACTGCGAATTCGAAATTCACGACGGTGGCCAGCCAGTTTACAACTTCTTGATTTCTGTAGAATAATGACTTTAAACGAAGCTATTTTCAGACCGGTGACGGCCTTGAAGGGCGTGGGGGCCAAGACGGCAGAAGCTTTGCAGTCGCTGGGCATTTACAGCATCTACGACTTGCTCTTCTACTTTCCCTACCGCTATGACGAACTGGAGAACCTGCCGCTGGACCAGCTGGAAGACGGACAGAAGGTCATGCTGAAGGGAATCGTGGCCACCAACCCTTACCAGAATTACTTTGGCTACCACAAGAGCCGGGTCAGCTTCAAACTGCGAATTGATCATGATATTATCATGGTCAATTTTTTTAACCAGCCATGGCTGACCAAGCAGCTGAGCGTGGGCCAGGAAATCGCCGTCTATGGCAAATATGACCTGAGAAAGCAGAGCCTGTCAGCTTATAAGCTCATCGCCAATAAAAATAGTGATGACGGGATGGCGCCGATTTATTCGGTCAACCGGCAGATCAAGCAAAAGAAGCTGCAGACCATGATCGACCTGGCGATTGCCGAAAGCATGGATGAGATGGGCAATGCCGTGCCAGAGGACTTGCGGAAGCACTACCGGCTCATGGCTGACCAGGACCTGGTTATCGCCATGCACCACCCTAAAGACCTGGCTCAAGCTAAAGAGGCCCGCAGAAGCGCCGTTTTCCGGGAATTCTTCCTCTTTCAGATGCAGCTGGCCTTGATGTCCAGCCAGAATAAGAGCCACAGTGGTTATGCCAAGCATTACGACCTGGAAGAAATCGGCAAGCTGACCAAGTCCCTGCCTTTTGACCTGTCTCCTGACCAGAAAAAGGTGATTAATGAGATTTTTGCCGATATGTTTGTTGACCGGCAGATGCAGCGCTTGCTCCAAGGGGATGTTGGGTCCGGGAAAACCGTAGTGGCCGTGTTTGCCATTTACGGGGCAGTGACAGCTGGCTACCAGGCCGCCATGATGGTGCCAACTGAAATTCTGGCTAACCAGCACTATCACAAGATTTCCGCCATGCTGGAAGACTTTGGCGTCCGGGTGGCCCTCTTAACGGGATCAACTAAAACTATGGAGCGGCGGGAAATCTACAAGGAACTGGCCGATGGCAGCATCAATGTGGTGATCGGCACCCATGCCTTGATCCAAGAGCAAGTGGCTTTTAAGAAGCTGGGCCTGGTTATTATCGACGAGCAACACCGATTTGGCGTTGCCCAGCGCCTGGCCTTGATCAATAAGGGCGACCGGCCGGATATCCTGGCCATGACGGCGACCCCGATTCCCCGTTCATTGGCCTTGACTGTTTATGGCGACACCGCCTTGTCAGAAATCAGACACCTGCCTGCCGGCCGCAAGCCGATTAAGTCCTATTGGAAGACCAGTAGCCAGCTGGATGAGGTATATTCACTGATGCGCCAGCAACTGGCGGAAGGCTTCCAGATTTACGCGGTTACGCCCTTGATCAGTGAGTCGGAAACGATTGATCTGGAGAACGCTGAAGCCTTGCATGAAAGGCTGGCCGGCGAATTTCCAGACCAGGAAGTTGTCCTTTTGCATGGCAAGATGGCGGCAGCTGACAAAGAGCAGATCATGGACCGCTTTGCGGCCGGAGAGATTAATGTCTTGGTCACAACCAGCGTGATTGAAGTTGGCGTTGACGTGGCCAATGCCAACTTGATGGTAATCTTTGACGCTGACCGCTTTGGCTTAAGCCAGCTCCACCAGCTGCGTGGTCGGATCGGCCGGGGGCAGACGCAAAGCTACTGCGTTTTTTTGGCTGACCCGAAGACAGAAGCTGGGAAAAAGCGGATGAAGATCGTGGCTGAAACTAACGACGGCTTTAAGCTCGCCGAAGAAGACCTCAAGATGCGGGGCGAGGGTGACCTCTTTGGCAAGGCTCAGTCAGGCCTACCGGAATTTAGGACCGGCAGCGTTGTCAGCGACTACCAGGTCATGGTGGTCGCCAGAGACGAGGCCAAGCGGATCGTCCAGGCTGATCCGGACCTGAAAGCAGAAAAGTTGGCAGACCTGCAAGCTGTGATAAAATATAAGAAAATCGTACAAGCGAGAGCTTAGTCCAAATAGAAAAAGAGATTATTGATGAGAAAAATCGCGATTGACGCCATGGGCGGGGAAAACGCTCCTGAGGCGATTGTAGAAGCAGTTTTAAAGGCCAAGCCAGAACTGCCGGAAGACAAGTTTATCTTCTTCGGCGATGAAGGCAAGCTGAAAGAGCTGCTGCCAGCAGGCGATGACCAGATCGAAATCGTGGCCACCACGGAAGTTATTCTTGATGAAGATGAGCCAGTCAAGGCCATGCGGACCAAGAAGGACTCTTCCATGGTTGTAGCAGCTAACTGGGTCAAGGAAGGCAAGGCAGATGCTTTGCTGTCTTTAGGCAATACCGGGGCCCTGTTAACCTGTGGGATCTTCATTGTCGGCCGGATCAAGGGCGTTGCCCGGCCAGGCCTCATGCCGACCATGCCGGTTGAGTCTTCAGATGATGGCTTCAACATCATTGACGTAGGCGCTAACGCCACTAGCAAGCCGGAATACCTGCTCCAATGGGCGGAAATGGCTTCCTACTATGCGGAAAAGGTCCGCGGCGTATCCAAGCCAAGAGTAGCTCTTTTGAACAACGGGGCTGAATTTGACAAGGGTGACGACCTGCATAAGGAAGTCTACCAGCTCTTGAAGGACAGTTCTTTGAACTTCACTGGCAACATTGAAGGCCACGAGCTCCTGCAAGGGAAGGCCGACGTCGTGGTTACAGACGGCTTTACCGGTAACGCGGTCTTAAAGAGCATCGAAGGAACGGCCAGCGTCATCATCCACATGCTGAAAGACGGCCTTTTGAACAATGGCGTTAAGGCAAAGCTGGGGGCCCTGCTGGCCAAAGACGCCTTGAAGTCAGTGGCCAGCCGCTTTGACACGGCCAAGTATGGCGGGGCGGTTTTGCTCGGTTTGAACTCACCAGTCGTCAAGCAGCATGGCCGGTCAGACGCCCGGGCCGTCTACTACGCGGTTAAGCAGATCGACAAGATTTTGGCTGAAGACTTGACTAATACCTTTAAGAAAGAATTCAGCAAGTAAGGATAAGAAAAAGAGAATACTCTAGTTAATAGGACAGTTAGAAATTATAGGAGAAAGAATAATGACTGAAGCAGAAATTTTTGACAAGATTGCCACTTTGATCGCTGACAACTTCCAGCTGGACAAGGACAAGATCACTATGGACACTAACTTTACCAAGGATCTGGACGCTGACTCCATCGACTTGGTAGAATTCATCATGCAGCTGGAAGACGAATTCGGCGCGGAAATTCCTGATGAAGAAGCTGCTAAGATCATCACAGTCGCTGACGCGGTAGCTTACATCAAGAGCCACCAAGGCTAAAGTGCATTTGGACGAAAATAGCAAAAGAGGAGGTTTCCCCTCCTCTTTTTTCTGTTCTTCCGGCTTAGGTCCCGGTCTTGCCGCTTTTGTTATGGTAAACTAAATTATGTAGCAATTTAGCAAAAGGACTCTTGACTGATGAAAAAGATAACGAAAATAGCGCTTTGTCTGCTGGCGGCCCTAAGTCTGGCGGCCTGCGGGCAAAAGACGGAGAAAAGCAGGCAAAATGGCAACAGCGGGGCAGAAGATGCCATGCAGTTCCCAGTGGCTACCAGCTTTGCCAAGACGAAAAAGGGCGGCAGCATCAAGGCGGCCTTAGAAACTGATACTCCTTTCACGGGGATTTTTTCTGATGAACTGGCTGATTCAACAACTGATGCCACTTTGGCCCAGTTTGGCTCTGAATCTTTATTTGACACGGACAACAGCTACAATATCACAGACAGCGGGGCGGCAAGCTTCAGCCTGGACCGGCAGGCCAAGCAGATCACCATTAATATTAAAAAAGGGGTCAAGTGGTCTGACGGCAAGCAGGTCGTGGCAAAAGACGTGGAATATGCCTATGAGGTAATTGCCAACAAGGCCACTAACAGCTCCCACTACACTTCTTCTTTGCAGGACGTGGTGGGTCTGAAGGAATACCATGACGGGAAAGCTAAGACGATCAGCGGGATCGAAATGCCAGATGGGGAAAATGGCCGCAAGGTCGTGATCCACTTTAAAGAAATGCACCCGGGGATGCTGAAGTCCGGTAACGGCTACTTCTGGGAATCAGCCTTGCCATATCACTACCTTAAGAATGTGCCTTTCGGGAAATTGAGAACCTGCATCGAGATCCGCAAAAAGCCTGTATACTTTGGTCCATACAAGGTCCAGAGCATTGAAGCGGGGCAGAAGGTAGTTTGGACCCGCAATCAATACTACTGGCGGGGGACGCCAAGCTTGAGCAAGATTACCATCTCCATTATTTCGCCAAAGTCGGTCTCCACGGCCATTAAAGAAAAAACTTACGACATTATCGAAGTTGTTAACTCCCAGTGGCAGCAGATCAAGACTACCAAAAACTACAGGTTCGTGGCCACGATTCCTTTGAAATACAACTATCTGGGCTTCAAGCTGGGGAAGTGGGACGAGAAGACCAACTCAGTCAAGATGAACAAGAATTCCAAGATGGCCAATAAGTCTCTGAGACAGGCCATTGGCTACGCGATGAACGTCACCCAGATCCAGCGCAAGTACACGTCTGGCTTGACCTTCCGCATCAAGAGCTTGATCCCGTCGCAATTTGGCGACTACTACGATGACAAGAGCAAGGGCTACCCTTATAACCCGGCCAAGGCCAAAAAGCTTTTGGACAAGGCCGGCTACAAGCTCCGGTCTGGGGAAAAATACCGGCGGGACCCGCAGGGGCATAAGCTGGTAATCCACTTGGCCGCCATGACCGGTGATTCCAGCCAAAGCAAGATCATCAACAACTACATTAAGAAGTGGAAAGAAATTGGCTTAAACGTCAAACTGACCACTGGCCACTTGCTGGAATTCAATACTTTTTACAACCTGCTCTTCCAAGATGACAGCCAGGTCGACATGTTCATCGCCGGCTGGACTTTAAACAATGAGCCTTCCCAAAATGGCATCTACGGGGCGGGGACCCAGTACAACCTGGAGCGTTTTGCTACCAAGACCAATACCCGGCTTTTGGAAGCGATGGACTCAGATGCCGCCTTTAACATCAACTACCGGATCAAGGTCTTCAAAGAGTGGCAAAGGTACATGCAAGAGCAAGCCTTTGTAATTCCTTTGACCAGTTCCTACAAGATTACGGCCATCAACAAGCAGCTGGTCAACCTCTCTTATGAACCGGCAGAAATGAACAACAGCCATCCATTATGGTATAAAATCGGCTATAAAAAATAATCTGCGACTCTGTTTTGTCCATTTGCCGGACAAGGCAGAGTTTTTTCTTGGATTTAGGTAAAAAAGCCGCCCTTATGGCGGGCTTTTGATATAATTTTTAGTGTTATGAAAGGATGAATAGTTCATGGTCTCAACTAAATTTATTAAAATGCTGGATGAAAAATACGGAATCCGTTTCAAGGATGCCCGCTTGCTGGAGGAAGCCTTTACCCATTCCTCTTATGTCAATGAAAATCCCGGCAAAACTTTGGGGAATTACGAAAAGTTGGAATTTCTGGGGGACGCGGTCCTGGAATTTACGGTCTCTGACTACCTCTACCGCCACTTCCAGCACTTAAATGAAGGGGAACTGACCAGATTGAGATCAAATATCGTCCGCACTGAAGGCTTCTCAAAAGTGGCCCTGGACTGCGGCTTTAAAGAGGAAATCAACCTGGGCGTCGGCGAGGAAAAAGCTGGTGGCCGCAATCGCAAGGCCCTTTTGGAAGACGTCTTTGAAGCCTTCAACGGCGCCTTGTTTTTGGACCAGGGGATTGAAGTGGTTGAAAAGTTTCTTAGCCAGACCGTTTATCCTTTAATCGCGGCTGGCTACTTTACCCCGTCGCGTGACTTTAAGACGGACCTGCAGGAACTTCTGCAGCAAAACGGCAGTGTGAATATCGAATACCGGGTGTTAAATGAGAGCCAGCAGCCGCCCCACTTTGAAGTTGAAGTCCTGGTCGACGGCAAGAAGCTGGCAAACGGGGAAGGACGCAACAAGAAGAAGGCCGAGCAGGACGCGGCCAACCATGCCTTGGAGCACTTGAATGGAGGAAAATAGTGCCTTTAACTAGTTTGATTTTGGAAGGCTTCAAGTCATTTGCGGACAAGACGGTGATCGACTTTACCAAGGGGATTACCGGTATTGTCGGCCCTAACGGGTCAGGCAAGAGCAACATTACTGAAGCCATTCGCTGGGTCATGGGGGAAGGCAGTGCCAAGTCCTTGCGTGGCCGCAACATGAAAGACGTGATTTTTGCCGGAAGTCAGTTCCGCAAGCCCTTAAACCGGGCTGAAGTGACCATGGTCTTTGACAACCGGAATAAGGAATTGGACCTTCCAGCTGACCAGGTCACAATCACCAGACGGATTTTAAAGTCCGGTGACAATGAATACTTGATCAATCAGCAGCCAGTCCGCCTGCGGGATGTTCGGGCCCTCTTTTTGGACTCCGGCATTTCCCAAAACAGCCTGGCTATTATTTCCCAGGGGCGGGTGGACCAGATCCTCAATTCCCAGGCCCGGGAAAGACGGGGAATTTTCGAAGAAGCAGCCGGGGTGCTCCACTTTAAGCAGCAAAAGCAGCAGGCCCAGGGGCAGCTGGAGACGACCAATGACAACTTGATCCGGATCAACGACCTGGTCAATGAACTGGAGAAGCGGCTGGAGCCTTTGCATGAACAGAGCTCCTTAGCCCAGGAATATCAGTTCCAAAAAGCCGCCCTTGATGAGGACTTAAAGACCCTGTTGGCCTTTGAAATCGCTGACTTGGACCAGGAAGAAAAGGAAGTTTCCAAGAAACTGGCTAAGAGCCAGGAACTTTTAAGCCGGCTGGACGCGGAAGTCAAGCAGTCCCAGGCCAAGCTGGCGGCCAAGCGGCAGGAATTCCAGCTGGAAAGCCAAAAGCGGGACCAGGTGCAAGCGGAAGTCCTTAAATTGACCAACCGGCTCTCAGAAATCAACACTTCCTTGCAGGTTTCCCAGCAGTCCCGGCAGTTTGACCAGGCAACCAGGCTGGAATACCAAAGACAGCTGGCTGACTTAAAGGAAAACCTGGCGGCTACGGATGCGGAAATCAGCAAATTGGCTGACCAGGAAGCTGAATATGCTGGGCAATTGGACCAGTTGCAGGTCAAAAGACAGAAGCTGGCTGACCAGCTGAAAGAAGACCCGGCCAGCCTCAAGTTGAAAGTAGAAGACCTGCGCTCGCAATACATTCAGACTCTGCAGGACCAAACCAGTGCCAACAACCAGCTGGTCTACCTGGAAGGGGAAATCAAGCGGGCCAAAGAGAGCAAGGACCAGCGCTATGAAGATGCCTCCAGCCAATTGGCCAAGAGCCAGGAAGAACTGGAAGGCTTGCGGTCGAAAGGGCAAAAACTGCGGGCAGAAAATGACCAGCTGCAGGCGGAATTAAAGGAAGCCAGCGACCAATTAGGGAAATTAGCTGCCGACCAGCAGGTTGCCCAAAAGCAGCTGCAGGCAGATTTGACCAACCTCCAGCGGCTGACTGCCCGCCGGGATGCCCTGGTCAATATCCAGAAGCGGCATGACGGCTACTATGCCGGGGTCAAGCAGGTTTTAAACCAGCCAGACCGTTTTCCGGGCATTATCGGGGCAGTTGGGGAGCTTTTAACCTTCCCGGCTGACCTGGAAGCAGCTATGACCACAGCCCTTGGCGGCAGCGTCCAAAGTCTGGTGGCCAAGGACCGCTTAGCAGCTAAAGATGCCATCCAGCAGCTGAAGGTCAGAAGACTGGGCCGGGCAACTTTTTTGCCCCTGGATGCATTAAGATACCGGGCAATTCCCGCTTCAACCCGGCAGGCCCTGGAACGCTTTGCCGGCTTCCAAGGCCTGGCCAGCGAATTGGTTGAGGCTAAAGGCGATACTGACATTTCAGAAGCTATCCAGTACCTGCTGGGCAGCATCATTATCGTTGACAATATGGACACGGCCCTGGCTGTCTCCAGGCAGATCGGCCACTACCGGGTCGTTACCCTGGACGGGGATGTCATCAGTCCCGGCGGGGCCATGACTGGCGGGGCCCGCAACCAGCGGAATAATTCCCCCTTGCAGACAACGGCTGAAATCAACAAGACGACGGCCATGCTGGAGGAATTAGAAGGGCAGTTCCATATCAAAGAAGAAAAGCTGGCAGGCTTAGACAAGCAAGTTAAAGACAAGCAGGAGACCCGGGAGCAAATCAGCCGGGACCTGCAGAGCCTGCAGCAAGACTTGAGCGCGGCAGTCTTGACCTTCCAAAGCCAGGAAAAAGAAGTCAAGCGCCTGGAAAGCGCCGTTCAGCTCTACCAGGCCCAGCAGGCTGAACAAGCTGCCTACCTGGCAGATTTGACTGATAAAGAAAAGGCCCAAAAGGCCAAGAAAGAAGAGCTGGCCGCTTTAGCCGACCAGCAAAAACAAGACTTGGCCAGTCTGCAAGAGACCATTCAGAATTACACTGACTTAAACCAGGGCGTGCAAGAAAAATTGGCTGAGCTTGACCCGCAATTGGCGGTTTTAGCCAACAAGCAAGAAAACCTGCAGGCCAGAAAAGCTGAGCGCGGCCGGCAAAAGGCAGCCAGCCAGAAGCAGATAGCGCAGCTGGAAGAAAAACTGGCTGCTTTGGACAGTTCCAGTCAAATGTCAGCCAGCAAGAAAGAGGAGCTGGGCTTGGAGAAAGACCGGCTCTTGGCTGAGCAAAAGGACAAGCAGGCAGATCTGGATGCAGCCAGCCAACTCTTGGGCCAGCTAAACGGGCAGATCAACCAGCTGGAAGCCGTGGCGACCAGAAACTATGACTTAAGAAAAGACGCGGCCAGCGAGCAAGAAGAGTTCTCAGTCAAGCTGGCCACGGTTAAAGGTGAGCTCAAGCAGCACCTGGACAGTTTAAGAGAAGACTACTCCTTGACTTATGAAGCCGCGCTTTCCCAGGCCAAGCTGGAAAATACGGAAGAAAACCAGCAAAACCTGCGCCGCAGCGTCAAGCTGCACCGGATGTCTTTGGAAGATATCGGCCCGGTCAACTTGGGGGCGATTGACGAATATAAGGAAGTCAAGGACCGCTATGACTTCTTGAACGGGCAGCAAAACGACCTGCTGGAAGCAAGAAGCAACCTGCAGCAGTCGATGGATGAACTGGACCAGGAAGTCAAGGACCGCTTCAGCCAGACCTTCCAGCAGATTTCGGCTTCCTTCAGCCGCCTCTTCCCGGTGGTCTTTGGCGGGGGCAATGCCCGCTTGACCTTGACGGATCCGGACGATTTGCTGGAGAGCGGGGTGGAAATCATCGCCCAGCCGCCTGGCAAAAAATTGCAGCGCTTGAGCCTTTTGTCCGGCGGGGAGCGGTCGCTGACGGCGATCACCTTGCTTTTTGCCATGCTGGAAGTCAACCCAGTGCCGTTCTGCGTGCTGGATGAAGTGGAAGCGGCCCTGGACGATGCCAATGTCGTCCGCTTTGCCCGTTTCCTGCGCCAGTATGACAGCCAGACCCAGTTTATCGTGATTACGCACCGGCGGGGGACCATGGAACAAGCTGACCAGCTCTACGGGGTGGTCATGCAGGAATCCGGGGTATCCCAGATTTTGTCGGTCTCCTTGAAAGATTTAAAAGATGAGGTATAACCGTGGGATTATTTGATCGAATCAAAAAGAGCCTGTTCGGCCAAAAAGACGAAGAAAAGCCAGAAGAAGTCCAGGCTGACCAGGAAGAAGCCGCAGAAGAAAGTACTGAAACAGAAAATGCGTCAGTCGAAGAAACTACAGAAACTTCTGAAGAAGCAGTAGCCGAAAAGTCTGAAGAGCAAGAAGAAACTGCTGAAGAAGAATCTACCGAAGAAACAGAAGAATCTACTGAAGAAAGTGAAACTATAGTAGAAGAAAAAACTGAAAGTTCTGAAGAAGCAGTAGAAGAAGAAAGTACAGAAACTACTGAAACCGCAGAAGAAGCAGTAGAAGAAACTGAACCTGCAGAAGAAACAGTTGAAGAAGAAAAGACTGAAGCTGAAGAAGAGACAACTGAACCAGCAAAAGAAAGTACAGAAGAAAAAACGACTGAGCTCTATGAAAAGGGGCTGGAGAAGTCCAACAAGGGCTTTGGCGCCCGCCTCAACGCCTTTTTGGCCAAATTCAGAACGGTTGACGAAGACTTCTTTGACGACTTGGAAGAACTGCTGATTGAATCTGACGTTGGCTATGAAACCAGTGAGGAACTGACCGACCAGCTCAGAGAAGAGGCCAAGCTGCAAAAGGCCAAGAGCCGGGATGACTTAAAGCGGGTCATCGTGCAAAAGCTGGTGGAAGTCTACGACGAAAATGCCGACAGTGAAAACGAAAAGCTGGCTTATGATCCTAACGCCAAGCCAAATGTCTACCTCTTCGTCGGCGTCAACGGGGCCGGCAAGACTACTACGGTCGGCAAATTGGCCAAGCGTTTCCACGACCAGGGCAAGAAGGTCCTTTTGGTCGCTGCCGATACTTTCAGAGCCGGCGCGGTTGAGCAACTGGTTGAATGGGGCAAGCGGACCGGGGTTCCAGTCGTAACTGGCCCTGACAAGGCTGACCCAGCTGCCGTGGTCTACGATGGCTTAGAGCGGGCGATTGCGGAAGAAGCTGACTACCTCCTGGTTGACACGGCTGGCCGTTTGCAAAACAAGGTCAACTTGATGAACGAGTTGGAAAAAATCCAGCGGACCATCAAGAAGCGCTTGCCAGACCAGCCAGCTGAAACCCTCCTGGTTCTGGACGGGTCAACTGGGCAAAACGCCCTCCTGCAGGCCAAGGACTTTGACAAGACGACCAAGCTGTCTGGCTTAGTCTTGACCAAGCTGGACGGGTCCTCCAAGGGTGGGGTGGTCCTGTCCATCCGCCACGAAATGAAGTTGCCAGTCAAATTGGTTGGCCTGGGCGAAAAGGCAGAAGACCTGGCCGACTTTGACGCGGCCAACTACGCCGTCGGCCTCTTCCATGACCTGCTGTAATTTAAAAAAAAGAAACGCAAAGTTAGATTAGAAGGTTAAAAGAAAAATGAAAGATGATGCATGTACTTCGATTTTAGTCGGCAAAAAAGCAGCCATGGACGGCAATAATTTGATTGCCCGTAATGACGACACTTTTTCTCCCTTAAACCAGCAAAAGTTTGTCGTTAACCCAGCAGTTCACGGGGAAAAGGGGCGCAAGATCAAGTCCTGGCTGAACAAGTTCGAAATGGATCTGCCAGAAGACGCCTACCGCTACCCGGCTGTGCCTAATGTCGACTACAAGAAGTACGGCTACTATGAAGAAAGCGGCATTAACGAAAAGAATGTGGCCATGTCGGCTACTGAGTCAACCTACGGCAACGAACGCACTCTGGCCTTTGACCCGCTCGTTGCTGACGGTTTAGACGAAGATTGCATGGTCAATGTCGTCTTGCCTTATATCGACTCTGCCAGAGGCGGGGTCAAGCGCCTGGGCGCCTTGATCGCCAAGTACGGGTCAGCTGCCGGCAACTCCGTTCTTTTTTCCGACAAGGATGAAATCTGGTACATGGAAATCGTGACCGGCCACCACTGGGTAGCACAGAGAATTCCAGACGATGCTTATGCCATCGCTGCCAACCGGGTCTCCATCCAGGAAGTTGACTTTACTAGTGATGACTTCATGTGGAGTGCAGGGATCCAGGACTTTGTTGCCAAAAACAAACTCAACCCCGATCTGGAAGGCTGGAACTTCCGCCACATCTTCGGCACCTTTACCGAACAGGACCGTCACTACAACACTTCCCGTGTCTGGTATGGGCAAAAGATCTTGAACCCAAGCATCGACCAGGATCCGGAAGACCCTGACCTGCCATTTATCCGCCGGGCGGAAAAGAAGATCAGCAAGGAAGACATCGAATATATCCTGGGTTCTCACTACCAGGATACGGTCTATGACCCATTTGCCGTTAAAGGCAGCGATGAAGAGCACCACCGCTACCGGCCAATCGGCCTCAACCGGACGCAAAACGCCCACATCCTGGAAATCAGAAGTGACCAAGCAGCTGGCGTTGCCGGGATCATGTGGCTCTGCATCGGGGGACCGACTTTCACTCCATTTGTGCCTTTCTTTACCAATATGAATGACACTGATCCGTCCTATAACGATACTTCCTTGGAATACCGGCAGTCTGACGCCTGGTGGTTCTATAAGTCTTTGGCAGCTTTAGTGGAAAGCCACTACTCCCACTTCGTCCAAATGGACGCGACCTACTTGACTGAGCTGAACCGCTACTTCCGCGCCCGGGTGGCCGAAGTGACCGACCAGGCCCAAAGCCTCACCGGCGAAGAACTGACCGCCTTTTTGACCAAGGCCAACCAGGAAACGGTGGCCCACTGCCGCCAGGAAAGCGAAAAGCTCTGGGGCCAGCTCTTTAAGGAAGCCATCAAGCTGTCCAAGCTGACTTTCAATATGGATAAAAATCTCTAAAAAGTACTGCACCTGCAGTGCTTTTTGCTATACTGGTAACCAGGTGAAAAAGATGGATGAATTGAGCAAAAACGAAGCTCTGGGTGACCTGTACGCCATGTACGGTGCCTTGCTCACCCAGGGCCAGCAGGATTATTTTGAAGATTATTACTACAACGACCTGTCTTTAGGCGAAATTGCCGACAACCGGCATGTTTCAAGACAAGCGGTCTATGACAATTTACGGCGCAGCGCCAAGTCTTTGGAAAAATACGAAGACAAGCTGCAGCTGCTGGCCAGTTACAGTCAGTTGGAAGACGGTATCAGCCAGGCCTTAGCCAGCCTGGCCGCTGGCGACCAGGAAGCAGCCAAATTGCAGCTGGAAGACTTGCTGCAGGTAATTAGAGGAGAATAAGATGGCATTTGAAAATTTAAGCGAACGTTTGCAGAAGGCCCTGCGCAACCTGACCGGGAAGGGGAAGATCTCTGAAGAAGACATCAACGCCGCCTCCCGGGAGATCCGCCTGGCCCTGCTTGAAGCCGACGTCAACTTCAAGGTGGTCAAGGACTTCATCAAGACCATCAAGAAGCGGGCCCTGGGCCAGGAAGTGCAGGAATCACTGACTCCAGGCCAGCAGGTCATCAAGATCGTCAATGAAGAACTGACCAAGATGATGGGGGAAGAAGCGGTCGGCTTAACTAAGTCCCCGCATATCCCAACTGTTATCATGATGGTCGGTTTGCAAGGTACTGGTAAGACCACTACGGTCGGCAAATTGGCCTACCGCTTGATGAAGGAAGAAAAAGCCCGGCCTTTTTTGATCGCCGGCGACATCTACCGGCCAGCGGCCATTGACCAGCTCAAGCAAATCGGGGCGGACTTGAAGGTCCCGGTTTTCAGCGAGCCGGATGAAAAGAACGTGGCTAAGATCGTGGAAGATGGTCTGGCAGAGGCAGCCGTCCACAGAAACGACTACGTGATCATCGACACGGCCGGCCGGCTGGAAATCGATGAACCTTTGATGAAGGAACTGGAAGAAGTCAAGGCGGTCAGCCACCCGGACAACATCCTCTTGGTAGTTGACGCCATGACTGGGCAAGCCGCGGCCGACGTGGCCAAGACCTTCAACGAGCGTCTGGACGTGACTGGGGTTATCTTGACCAAGCTGGACGGTGACACCCGGGGCGGGGCCGCCTTGTCCATCAGAGCCATTACCGGTAAGCCGATCCTCTTCACTGGGCAAGGGGAAAAGCTGACCGACCTGGAAGTCTTCCACCCGGACCGGATGGCTTCCAGAATCCTGGGCATGGGGGACATGCTGACCTTGATCGAAAAGGCCCAGCAGGACTACGATGCCAAGCAGGCGGAAAAAGTCGCCGAGAAGATGCGGGAAAACACTTTTGACTTCAACGACTTTATCGACCAGCTGGAACAGGTGCAAAAGATGGGGCCGCTGGATGAAATCATGAAGATGATTCCGGGCATGGCCAACAACCCGCAATTGAAGAACTTCTCAATTGACGAGAAGCAGATCGCCCACACCAAGGCCATCGTCTACTCCATGACGCCAGCTGAAAGAGAAGACGAAAGCCTGCTTAACCCGAGCCGGCGCCGGCGGATCGCGGCCGGGTCAGGCGTGCCGATTGTGGAAGTCAACCGGATGATCAAGGAGTTCAAGACGGCCAAGGACATGATGTCCAAGGTGACTAAGGGGAACTTCAAGGACCTGGAGAAACTGCCCGGCATGAACAGCCCGATGGCCAAGATGGCCATGCGGCGGATGGGGAAGAGCTTCAAGAAGAAGAAGGCCAAGAAAATGAAGAAGGTCAAGCGCTTCCACTCATAATTCTTAAAAAAAGAGCAGCCTGTTAAGTAAAAATACTTTACAGGCTGCTCTTTGGGTGTTATAGTATAACTATTGAAATTTAGGAGGACTAATTAATGTCAGTTAAGATTCGTATGCGCCGTATGGGTGCCAAGAGAAAGCCATTTTACCGGATTGTTGTAGCAGATTCACGTGCACCTCGTGACGGCCGCTTCATCGAAGAAGTTGGTTACTACAACCCAGTTTCACAACCAAAGGAATTGAAGCTTGATGAAGACAAGATCTTTGAATGGTTGAAGAAGGGTGCACAACCTTCAGACACTGTTCGTTCACTTCTTTCAGGCGCTGGCTTGATGGCTAAGTTGCACGACGAAAAGTACAACAAATAATTGGAAAAGGTTTGGGGCACTAGCTTCAAACTTTTTTTGTTTGAAAAGGAAAAACATACACCATGAATTACTACAATGTTGGCAAAATCATCGCGACCCATGGCTTAAAGGGTGAAGTCAAGGTCGCTTTGGCCACCGACTTTCCGGAAGACCGCTTCAGAACTGGTTCCCGCCTTTACCTGGGCGATGGCAGCCGGGAAGTGACGGTAGCTGCTGGCCGGCCCTTTAAACAGTTCTGGCTGGTAACTTTTGAGGAAATCACTGATATTGACCAGGCGGAAAAGCTGAAGGGGACGGAAATTTTGATCAGTGAAGAAGACCAGGGGGAACTGCCTGATGGGGTCTACTACTACCGGGATCTCTTGGGCTGCAAGGTTTTCGACGATGAAAGCGGGGAAGAAATCGGCGAATTGACTGATATCGAAGCTCCAGGCGCCAATGACATCTGGGAAGTAACTGACGAAGACGGCAAGAGCTTCTGGCTCCCATACATCCCGCAAGTCGTTAAGAGCGTGGATATTGCTAAAAAAGAAGTCCGGGTTGAATTAATGGAGGGCTTGAGATAGTGAACATCAACGTATTGACCCTGTTTCCTGAAATGTTTACCCCCTTGCAGGTTTCCCTGCTGGGCCGGGGCCAGGAAGATGGCAAGTGGAAATTGAACCTGGTCAACTTCCGCGATTTTTCTGACCGGCCGCACAAGTCCGTCGATGACACTCCTTATGGGGGCGGGGCCGGGATGGTTCTGCAGGTGATGCCGATCAAGAAGGCCCTTGATTCCCTGGAAAATAAGGGCAAGGTCATCATTACGGCTCCCCAAGGGAAAACTTTCAATGAACAGATGGCCCAGGAATGGTCCAAGGAAGAAAACCTGACCTTCATTTGCGGGCACTTTGAAGGCTTTGACCAGCGGGTTTACGATCTGGCTGACGAAACTGTCTCTATCGGCGACTACGTTTTGACTGGCGGGGAGCTGCCAACCATGAGCATGATCGACGCCACTGTCCGCCTTTTGCCAGGGATTCTGGGCAATGCCCTGTCTCCTGTTGAAGAATCCTTCTCAGATGGCCTCCTGGAATATCCGCAATACACCCGGCCAGCTGATTTTGAGGGGCAAAAGGTGCCGGAAGTCCTCCTTTCGGGCAACCATGGCAAGATCGATGACTGGCGGCACTACCAGGCTTTGAAGGCGACCAAGGAGCACCGGCCGGACCTGCTGGAGAAGCGGAACTTGACCCCGGAAGAGGTCAGAATGCTGCGGCAGATCAGAGAAGACGAGCAGGGTGAAAAAAATTAGTTAAAGAATAGGTGATTTGATGACGCTGCAATGGAGGAAGCTTTTTTCCAACCGAATCCTGGACCGGGGAAGGGACTATTGGAAAAGGGACTGGGTCTACGCGCCCAGCTACAGCGACTTGCCGGCCGGCATCCACTGCCGGGTCGGCAAGCCAGGGCAGAGCTATGACGTAGAAATCGACTTCTCTGATGACTGGAGCGAGATCAAGTGGATGGATTGTGACTGCCCTTACGCGGCTGAAGGCTACAACTGCAAGCACGAGGCAGCCTGCCTATACGCCACGGAGCTTTTTATCGAAGGGATGCAGGCCATTCAGGAACCCTTGACCAGCGAATTGCCAGCAAGCGACCGCAAGAAACGGCAGGAAGAGATCATTGAAAAAGTCTATGGAATGGGCCAGAAATACGTCAATTATATTTTTGACGCTGGCAAGATTCTTGAATCTGTCGACTTTGACCCGGTCCTTTGGGAGCGGATTTGGGAAAATCCGGCCCTGGCTCATTTGGTCGCCGTTAACCTGGATGACAGCCAGGCTCATGCTGACCAGCCCCTGTTAACGGCCACCGGTTTCAGCCATTTCGTCAACCGCGGTAACGGGGACAGGGTCAGCGTTAAAGTTGGCCTTAAGCAAGTAAGCGAGCTGAAGTGCAATATTGCTGAATGCAAGCAGGATGAAATTACCGGTCCCTGCCGGCATGAAATTGCCCTCCTGCAGAAGCTGGTCTTGATGATCATGCGGGAAAATCCGGGTGAAGTGACTGACTACCAGGCAGACCGCGCCCTGTCCCGGGCAGAGATGCTGGAAGAATTTGACCGGGATGTTTTAGAGGATGTGAAGCTTTTGGCCCAGCTGGAGAAAGAGCCGGGCGGGTCTTTTTCAGTCAAGTTTAAAGTCGGCCAAAAGCGCCTCTACGTGGTCAAAAATATCCTGAATTTTGTCGACGATGTCTTAAGCTGGCGACCGATGTCCCTGGGCAAGGAAGAAGTCTTGGTGTCACCGGATTCTTTTGACCCGGCCAGCCAGCGCCTGTTCAGCTTTTTGGCCACGATCGCGGCCGATGGGGCAGACATTTACGGGGAGACAAAAAGAAGCATTGAGATCGCTTCCGGCCGGATTGACAGCTTTTTCGCGGCAGTTGAAGGCAGCGAAGTCGAAAACTTGGACAATAAGCAGCTTGTTCCTGCCAAGCGGGGCGAACTGGAGAAAGCTGAGCTTGAGATCGACGTATACGGGAGCCGGGGGATCAGCATTACTGGGATTTGCCCGCCGGTACTCCGGGGGATCCGGGCCAGCTACCAGCTGACAGATGAAGCATTTGTTGTCGGCAAGCTCGGCAACATGCTGTACGCCCTTTTTGGCAATAAAGAGAACATTGACGTCTCCTTTGACATAAACCAGCTGAGCCAATTCAAGGCCACTGTCCTGCCCCTTTTGAAAAAATACAGCAACTTAACCATTAGCCCGGCTGCCCAGCAGCTTTTAGAAGAAGCAGGAGGCCTGGAAAAGAGCCAGCTGCGCCTGGACGTTGAGGGCGAGGAAGTAGTTGGCCAGGCCCGGGTCTTTTACCAGGGCAAATCGCTTCGCTTGGGCGCAAGCGGGGAGCGGGTAGTTAAGCGGGACTGGTACAAGGAAAAGAAGCTGGCTGAGCTTTTGGAGAAATATTTTGATCTGGAAGACGGCGACTGCCGCTTGGACAAGGGGGATGACGACGCGGTATACCAGCTTTTGGAAGGGATGCCGAAATTGCTTTCCGCCTTTGATGAAGTTGAAGTCACCCCGGCTTTTAAAAAGCTCAAGCTTAAAGACAAGCTGAATCTGGCTTTTGGCCTCTCCTTAAGTGACGGGCTGCTGCGCTTGGACCTGCAAAGCGACCTTACGCCGGAAGAATTGGCGGAAGTTTTGAGCCAGTATAAGGACCGGAAGAAGTATATCCGCTTGAAGAACGGCAGCTTTCTTAGTCCAGACAGCCAGGACTTGGAAAAGCTGGCCCTTTTAGCCCAAAACTTAGATTTAACCGCTAAGGATTTTGGCAAAGAGCAGCTGGAAATGCTGGCCTACCGGGCTCTTTACGTTGACCAGCTCTTAAAAGAGCAGGAGATGGGCGAAATTGAGCGCGATGACCACTTCCAGCAGTTGATTGCGGATTTTGACCAAAAAGAAGCGCCGCTGGAATTACCAAAGAGACTGGAGAAGATCCTCCGGCCTTACCAAAAGACCGGGACTGCCTGGATGAACCGGCTGGCCCAGCATGGCTTTGGCGGGATTCTGGCGGATGAAATGGGTCTGGGCAAGACCTTGCAGGTGATCAGCCTTCTGGCCAGTCAAAAGGACCAGCCAAGTTTGATCGTGGCTCCAGCCTCCCTGGTTTTGAACTGGGAAGCTGAGTTTAAAAAGTTTGCCCCGGAAATGAAGACCCTGGTTTTAGCCGGGTCTAAGAAAGAGCGAAGCGAGCAGCTGGCAGATTTGAAGGATATCGACGTTGTGATTACTTCTTATGACTTGCTTAAGCGCGATATTACCAACTACGCCCCGCATACTTTTGCCTATGAAGTAATCGATGAGGCGCAGATGATTAAAAATCCGCGGACAGCCGCGGCTAAGGCGGTTTCCGTCGTCAAGGCCAAACACCGCTTTGCCTTGACCGGGACGCCGATTGAAAACCGCTTAAGTGAGCTGTGGAGTATTTTTAACTTCGTCATGCCAGGCTTTTTAAAGAGCTACCGGGAATTTAAGAAGGATTTTGAAAGCCCGATCGTTAAAGAAGATGACCAGGACTGCCTGGCCCGGCTCAGCCAGATGGTTGGCCCCTTCATTCTCCGCCGCTTGAAAAAAGACGTCCTCAAGGACCTGCCAGACAAGCTGGAGGAAGTCCGCTACGTCGGCATGGGCAAGGAACAGAGAAAGCTCTATGACGCTGAAATTGCCCGCTTGAAAAAGAAAGTCATGGCTGAAGACGATGAGGGCATCAAGCGCGAGCAGATTCAGATTCTGGCGGCTTTGACCAGAATCAGGGAAATCTGCTGCGACCCGGGCCTGCTTTATGAAGACTACAAGGGTGAATCTGAAAAGCGCCTGGCCTGCGTGGACTTGATCAAGAGCGCGATTGACGGGGGCCACAAGATCCTGCTTTTCTCCCAGTTTACCAGCATGCTGGACCTGCTGGAAGAAAGCCTTGAAGCTGAAGAAATCGGCTTTTTACGGATCGATGGCCAGACCCCTAAAGCCAGACGGCTGGCTTTAGTCAACGTCTTCAACCACAAAGACAGCCCGGCTAAAGTCTTCTTGATTTCCCTTAAGGCCGGGGGGACTGGCCTTAACTTGACCGGGGCGGATACCGTCATTCACTATGACCCATGGTGGAACGTAGCAGCCCAGAACCAGGCAACTGACCGGGCCCACCGGATCGGCCAGGAAAAGAAGGTAACGGTCTACAAGCTGATTGCCAAGGATACGGTTGAGGAAGCTATTTTGGACTTGCAGGAAGCCAAGAGCCAGCTCGCACAAGGCATCTTGACGGCAGAGTCTGTTTCCAGCGCCAGCCTGCAAAAGGAAGACTTGCTCAAGATTTTGGACTAAAGAAGCTTGCTTTGCCTGGCCAAAGATGGTATTCTATTAGACGTGGTATTTTGCCAATAAAGATTAGGGGTGTTCCGCTGGCCCAGAGAGGTTGATGAATGCCGTAGAAGGAGAAACAATAATGGATCCATTAATTCAAGAATTGACTAAAGAACAACTTCGTGACGACATGCCTGAATTCCGTGCCGGGGACACTGTTCGTGTTCACGTACGTGTTGTTGAAGGTACTCACGAACGTATTCAGATCTTCGAAGGTGTCGTAATCAAGAAGAAGGGTACTGGCATCGGTGCTACTTACACTGTTCGTAAGATCGCTTCCGGCGTTGGCGTTGAACGGACTTTCCCAGTTAACACTCCACGTGTTGCCAAGGTTGAAGTTACCCGTCACGGCCGCGTACGTCGTGCTAAGCTTTACTACCTGCGGACTCGTAGCGGTAAGGCTGCTCGTATCGCAGAACGTCGTCGTTAATTCTGACAACGAATCTGAAACTGCTTTGCATTTTGCAAGGCAGTTTTATTTTTGCGCGTTTTGGAACTAACGTTCGAAAAATCGTGCTATAATTATGATAAAAACAGCAAGGAGGGGCAGGCATGCGCTTGGCGGAAGTAGCCGACTACATTCAAAGCAAATATGGTATTGAGGCCAGCTATGTCGACCTGGCCGGGCAAACCCTGGCCGCCGTCACGGTCCCGGGAGCAAGCGAAAGCTTCGCCTTGCTCCTTAAGAAGGACGGCCGCGAAACAGTTGAACTGAAAGCCGGGTCCTTGGCTAAGTTTTTGGCTGCCCAGCCTGCTTTTGGACCAGCGGTTTTTATGCAGGACCCGGCCTGGATCAGGGTTGATTTAGCAAATCCTGCTTTAAACGACCGCTTTTTTTACAAGACCCTGGATTCTGCCTACCAGAGCTCCCGGCCCTTGGAAGTTGTAAAAAATACGGCAGAAGATAGCCAGGAGCATGAAATCTACCTGCTGGACGATGAGAGAGAAGACTTCCAAGAAGAAGTAATCCCAAAGCGGCCAGCCTTTTTCAAAGACAGCGACTTTGACCGCCTGCTGGCTGAAAAGGGCAAGCCCGTGATCCCGGAAGGGATCAAGCAGATGCAGGAGGCTTACGACTATCTGGCAGTACCCCGCCGGGAGAGCAATTTTTACCGGCAGGGGATGCTGATGGCTGATTATGAAGATGACTTTGCCCAAATGGTCCCGATTAACAAGCAGCGGCCAGTCTACCATGATCTGACCGTCGACCAGTTGCGGTCCTATTTTTCCTGGCGGACCAAGTTCCGGCAGGGCAAGTATAAGCCCGCTTCTGCCGCCTATGTCTACCTGCTGGCCAGTGAATTAGTCTGCCAGATTGGAGTCAAGGACAAAGCCGATGGCCTCCGTCAGCTCCGCCTTCTTTTTGCCAAGTGCGCGGAGCAAAAGGATATTTCTACTGGCTGGCAGCAAAAGCACATCTTGCAGAACTACCTGGTTTATTACGGTTTTCCGCTTGAGGAAATCCGGCCGGATTTTGAAGATGAGCTGATGCGGGGGGAAGTTTATCATAATCTCTTGTCTGGTGAAGCGAGCGGACAGGAACTCTATCAAGCCATTTGCTGCTTGTCTTCTTATTTGCCTAAGAACAATCCCTTGCTGAAAAAGGAACCGGAGAAGTTTTATGAGCTTTTAGCCCAGGTCTGGCAGGAAGTCCGCCTTAACCCTTACCAGCTGCTTAAACTTTTGGTAGGGGAAAAAACTACTTTCCCGGTAGAAATGTTTGCTGATACGGTATTTTTCAGCCTTGATCCGGTCAAAGAAGCTGAGATCATTTTAGCTCCTGGCCTTGTCTACCGCTGCCAGGGCGGGCAGTGGAGTAATGAAGTCTACTGGCCTTCCAGCCGGCAGAGACAGCTTTTGGCCAATTTCATGCATGAATTTGACCGCTTGAGCCGGCAGGCCTTTAAGCAGGGGCGGGCCTTAAAAGAAAAAGACCTGTCTCCCGCTTTTAAGCAGGCAATCGTGCAAGGGATTGCCGACTACCAGGAAATTCTGGCTGAAAGAGCCCGGCCGAAGATTAAAATCAACCTGGCCAGTCTGGACCAAATCCGGGCCGACGCGGCTGAAACCAAGGAAAGCCTGCTGACTGAAGAAGAGCGGCAGCTGGAGGCCGAAGAAGCTGAGAAAATTACTAGCGAGAGTAATAAGCAAGTGTCTGAGTCTTCTGCTACAGAAGAAAAGATGGCAAAGGCCATCGATGAATCAGCTGCTAGTGACCTGGGCTTAGACGAGAATGAAGAGCAGCTGCTTTTGGCTCTTTTTTCCGGCCAGCCCTACCAGGACTTTTTACGCCAGCGGCACCTGCTCTTAAGCGTGGTCGTGGACCAAATCAATGAGAAAGTTTTTGACGAAATCGGCGATGCCGTAATCGACTGCGATGGCCAGAAGGCGGAAATCGTGGAAGATTACCGGAGCGACCTTGCCGACTTATTAGGAATTGAGGAGAAATAGTGGAGCAAAAGAAACGGATTCCCAAGCGGATTGCCCAAACGGTTATCAGTTCACTTAAAGGCGGGGTAGTTCCCCGGATTGGCCTGCCATATATCACGGTAGGCCGGAAGGCGGAAATCGCGGCCCTTTTACACGACGTTGACTTAGTCAAAGAAGGCGGGGCCTCCTTCCGCTTTGTCGTGGGCCGGTACGGGTCAGGCAAGAGTTTTTTGCTGCAGACCATCCGCAACTACGTGATGGACAGAAATTTTATCGTCTTAGACGCTGACCTGTCCCCGGAACGCCGCCTGCAAGGCAGCAAGGGCCAAGGCCTGGCCACCTACCGGGAACTGATCCAGAACCTGGCCACCAAGACCCGGCCGGAAGGCGGAGCCTTAACTTTAGTCCTGGACCGCTGGATCAACAATGTCCAGACGGCAGTAGCCAGCGAAATTCCTTTTGATGACCCTAGCTTTCAAACAGCCGTTGACCAAAAAATCGTCAGCCAGATTTCCTCTTTGAGCGAAATGGTGCACGGCTATGACTTTGCTCAGCTTTTAGAGCGCTATTACCATGCCTACCTGGCCGGCGATGAAGACACCAAGGGTAAGGTGGTTAAATGGTTCAGAGGGGAATACCGGCTGAAAACAGAAGCCAAGCAGGACCTGGGCGTCAACATCATTATTTCTGACGAAGACTGGTACGAGTACTTGAAGCTTTTTGCCGTCTTCTTCCGCCAGGCCGGCTACAGCGGCATGTTTATCATGGTCGATGAATTAGTCAACCTCTACAAGATTCCTAACGCCATCTCCCGCCAGTACAACTATGAAAAGCTGCTCAGCATGTACAATGATGCCATGCAGGGCAAGGCTAAGTACCTGGGCATTATTATGGGGGCAACGCCGCAAGCGATCGAAGACCGGCGGCGGGGCGTTTACTCTTATGAAGCCCTCAGGTCCCGCCTGGCCGAAGGCAAGTTTGCCAAAGAAGGGCAGCGGGACCTGTATGCTCCCGTGATCCGTCTGGAACCCTTGACGGCGGAAGAGATGCTGGTTTTAACTGAGAAATTGGCCGACATGCATGCCAGCCTTTATGGCTATGAGCGGACGATCAGCGAAAAGGACCTGGCTGACTTTATCAAGATTGAATATGCCAGAGTCGGTACGAGCAGCATGATCACCCCAAGAGAAATCATCCGGGACTTTATCGAGCTCTTGGACATTGTCTTGCAAAATCCTGGTCAGACCGTGCAGAGTCTGTTAACAGACGGGGACTTTGCCTACACTGAGCCAGACGCCGTGTCAGATGAAAAGACCAGCGATTTTGCTGAATTTACTATTTAGATTTGCTTAGGGAAGTTTTTTATGGATGCTTTTTCCCGCTATGCTCCCTTCATCCAGGACTATATCTATTCCCGGGGCTGGGAGATCCTGCGGCCCCTGCAGACAGCTGCGGCTCAGGTGATTTTTGCTACTGACGACAATTTGCTTTTGTCGGCTTCGACTGCTTCCGGGAAAACCGAAGCAGCCTTTTTTCCCATCTTGACAGATTTGGCGGAAAATCCGGCTGACTCTATTGCCTGCCTCTATATTGCCCCTTTAAAGGCCCTGATCAATGACCAGTATGACCGGCTTAAAGACATTTGCGAAGGCAGTGACGTCCCGGTTTGGCGCTATCATGGGGATGTTTCGGCTTCTCAAAAGCGGAAAATGTTCAAAAGGCCCCAAGGGGTCCTGCAGATAACGCCGGAGTCTTTAGAGAGCCTCATGATCAACAAGCACGCGGATATTCCCCGCTTATTTGGCGATCTGCGCTATGTGGTCATCGACGAGCTGCACTCCTTTTTAAGAAGCGACCGGGGCGGGCAGACCTTTTGCCTCTTAGAGCGCTTAAACCGGCTGGCCGGCGTTAAGCCCCGCCGAATTGGTCTGTCAGCCACGATCGGCGATCCAGGAGCAGCTGGACAGTTTTTAGGGGCCGGATCGGGCCATCAGACCAGGATCCCTAAGGTAAAAAGCCAGCCCCAGCGCTGGCGCTTGTCAATGGAGCACTTTTATAAAAGCGGTGACCAGGCTGGCGACCATTCTGCCCTGCCGGCCCAGGCCGTTTTGGATCAGGCCAGCGACCAGGCACCAGAACTAGCTGACCCGGGCCTGGCCTATATTTTTGACCATACCAGGGGGAAAAAGTGCCTGGTCTTTACTAACAGCCGGGAAGAATGTGAAGCTGTCTGCCAGGTTCTAAGGCAGTATTGCGAATATAAGCACGAACCAGACCGCTTCATGATCCACCATGGCAACCTGTCCGCGGCTCTCAGGCAGGGGGCGGAGGCCATTATGAAGGACGAAGATGCCAACGTTACGACCTGCGCGACGGCTACTTTAGAACTGGGCATTGACGTCGGCCAGCTGGAGCGGGCCTTTCAAATTGAAGCGCCCTTTACCGTTTCCGGCTTTTTGCAGCGGATGGGGCGGACTGGCCGGCGGGGCAATCCAGCAGAAATGTGGTTTGTCATGCGCGAAGAGCAGGCTGAAAGCCGGGCCATGCTGCCAGTTTTGCTTCCCTGGTCGCTTCTGCAGGGGATTGCCCTGGTTGAGCTGTATTTACAAGAGCGCTGGGTTGAACCGCCAAGAGACCACCAATTGCCATACAGCCTTCTTTACCACCAGACCATGTCTACTTTGATGGCTGGCGGGGAGATGAGCCCGGCAGAACTGGCCTCCCGGGTTTTGACCCTCTCCTATTTCCGCTGGGTCAGTCAGGATGACTATAAAGTTTTGCTCCGCCACTTGATCAAGACCGACCAGATCCAGCTGACAGAAAATGGCGGCTTGATCGTCGGCCTAGCCGGCGAGCGGGTGACCAACAATTTCAAGTTTTACGCCGTTTTCCAGGAAAACGAGGAATACAGCGTCCACGCTGAGTCTGAAGAACTGGGGACGATCGTTAAGCCCCCGCCTTTGGGTGAAAAAATCGCCATCGCCGGCCATGTCTGGGTGGTTGAAGAAATCGACCGCCGCCGCCGGCAAGTCTACGTCCACCAGGTTAAAGGCCGAATCCCGGCTTATTTTGGGGATGTAGCTGGCGATATCCATCCCAAAGTTCTCCAGCAGATGAGGAAGATTCTGGCAGAAGAGAGGCAGTACCCCTACTTGATGAAAAACGCGGCTGCTCGCTTGAGCGAAACGAGAGCAATGGCGCAATCCGCTGGCCTGCCAGACAAGCAGCTGATTAACCTGGGGGCTAAAACCTACTGCCTTTTCCCTTGGACGGGTTCTTACGCTTTTCTGGGCCTAGAGCGTTTCTTGCGCCTTAAATGCGCAAGCCGCTTAGGGCTCAAGAATTTTGACTCAGTCCGGCCATACTACATCCAGTTCAGCATGGATGTCAGTGAAGGAGAATTCTACCAGATTCTGGCTGAAGAAGCTGCTAAAGACTTTGACCCTTTGGATTTGCTTTATCCTCAGGAAGTGCCGGTTTTTGACAAGTATGATGAATACCTGCCAGATGACCTGGTCAGAAAAGAATTTGCCTATAGCGTCCTGGATTTGGCTGAAATGCGGCGGGCAATCGGAGAGATTACGAGACAAAAGCCTTAAAAAAGATGTACAATAATGTCTAATAATCAAATCTCGATTTTTTAGAAAGGACATTTATGTCAGTAAGCAAGCGTCCGATTTCCAGTTTTCAAGAATTAGAAACAGCCGCTGATGACAGCGATGAGATACATTTTAAGTTAAACGGCCAGCAGTGGCTGTTAGTTGATGACGGCAATCCTTTGACCCCGGCCAGCAAGACCTTGATCAACTGTGATTTGCCGGATGAGCAGCAGTTTTTTGCCAATACTGAGGAATTTCTGACCTGCCAGATAGGCGGTCAGTCCCTGGCTGACTGCTGGCCCCAGATGAGCGAGGTAGCTGTCTGGAGCGTCCAGTTTGACAGCCTGGAGGAATTTGTCCAGGCGATTAAAGACGGCTGTGACATTCAATTTTCTTTAGCCGGCCGCCAATATAGTCTGGGCCAGTCCAGTGAACGAAAGGTCTACCGGCAGCTCACCTGGCGCCTGGAAAAAGGCGGGCAGTTGAAGGTGGAAAAATTTGCTGACTTGAAGCAGCTTTTGGCTTTTGAAATTGCCGGGCAAAGCCTGGGCAAGCAGTGGTCAGCCATGAAAAATGTCGACTACGGTTGATTTTAATTTGAATTTTTTTCAGCAGAAAAACTCCAGGAAAAGGCTTTACTTTTCTGAAATCATAATTTTTCAAAGTTTTTACCAGGTCTGGCTTAATAAAATAAGAAAAAGAGACTTTCATTATAAACAAAAGAAACTTTCTTGAATATCGGGTATAATGTTAAATAGATCCTATATGATAGAAAGATGAAAAACATGAAAAGACAGCCGCAAACAATCAAGAGAATCATCCAGGCCTTGGCCTGCGGTCTGCTGCTTTTGCTAGCGACCAGCCTGACTGCCTGTTCCAGCAAGCAGGAGAGCAGCTATGCCCGGGCCAAGCAGTCTAAGCAGATAACCTGGGGGGTCCGGCCGGACACCAAGCTGTTCGGCTTGACCAACATCAAGACCGGCAAGATCGAAGGTTTTGAAATCGATCTGGCTACGGCCATCACCAAGCAGATCCTTGGCCCTAAAGGCAAGGCTGTCTTCCGGCCGATCACGGAAAAGACCCGGATCACCCTTTTGCACAACGGCTCCCTGGACGCCGTCATTTCAACCATGACCATCACCAAGGAGCGGATGAAGGTGATTGACTTCTCAGACGTTTACTTTAACGCCAACGAATCCATGATCGTTAAGAAGTCCAGCAAGATCAGAAGCATTGCTGACTTGAATAAAAAGGGCGTCGTAGTTATTGCCATCAAGGGGACCGACGTGGCCAACCAGGTAGCCAAGCTGGCTCCAAAGGCCAGCGTCAAGCAGTTTGACGACTACGGGTCAGCCTTCAACGCTTTAAAAGCCGGGCAAGGGGACGTCATGATCGATGACAACGGGATTTTAGCTGGTTTGATCGCTGATACTCCGGAATTCACCTTGACCAAGGCCAGTTTGGCAGAGGAGCCTTACGGCATTGGGGTTGAAAAGGGGCAGACTGAAATGCGCCAGGCCATTAATAAGGCCTTGAAGAAGCTGCGGACCAGCGGAAAATATGACCAGTTGGTCAAGAAATGGTTCGGCAAGGTCTCCGGCTTTGATGTCAAGCAAGCAGAAAGCCAGAAGGTTAAGATTCAATAAGACGGAAAAACTAATACAAAAAGCAAAAAGCTAGGAGCATCAGCTCCTAGCTTTTTGGCTAGCACGTAAATTTTATATTTGTAGTTTTGTTTTTTATCTCTAACTAAACTTTTTAAAGGACGGCGCCGACAACGATCAGGCAGAGGCCGGCAAGCGTTGCGACCAGTTCCTTGCCTTGCTTGCGTTCGTCCAGCAGAGTCATCCCGCCGATAGTGGAGATGATCACGCTCAGCTGCCCGTAGATGAAGGCGTTAGTCACCCCGTTGACTTGGGCGGAGATAATGTAGGCGTAAGCCGCGATACCGAAGGAAATCCCGGCGAAGAGGTCAAGGTAGCTGGCCTTTTCCTTGAAGGCAGCCTTGTTGCCGCTGAAGGCCAGGTAGATCACAGACCCCAGCAGGATCCCCAGGGTTTGCGGCAGGAACATGGATTCAGCATCCGCCGTAATAGTCTTAGGGAAGGCGGAGTAGGCCAGGTAGCCGACCGTGGTCAAGACCAGGAAGAGGATATCCTTGTTGGTGGTCTTCTGAGTGAAGTCGTCGCCCTTTTCAGTGTAGGCGGTCAAGATGACGCCGATCATGATGATGATCAGGGCAATGATCCCGAAGATAAAGTCGTTGCTGGTCTTCCATTCACCAAAGATCAAAGCCCCGATGATAGTATTGCCGACCAGCTGCAGGCCAGTTGAGATCGGCATGGTCTTGCTGACCCCGATCCGGGTGAAGGAAATGAACTGGCCGATTTGGCCGATGGTCCATAAAGCACCGGAGAGAAGGGACAGGAAGAAGACAGGCATGGACATGGCCGGATGCTGGCTTAAAGTCACGATGATGCCGACGATAGTGGCACCCATGCCGACGCCGAAGATTTGGTTAGCCGGCTTGCTGTTAGGAACCTTGTTGACGATCCAAGGCATAACCCCCCAGCCGATGGCTGGCAGTAAAGCAATGATGATATTCATTAATTGAAAACCCCTTTAACTAATAATTTGTCGAATAGTTACTAGGTTAACGGAGTTTTAGGAAAATAGCAATAGAAAACGCTATGAAAATGTCAACCGTTTTCAGAAAACGGTTAAAATAAAAAGATGATTTGCATAAAACAAAGCATCTTTTTCGAAAAATATTAGTCAATATTGGTCATTTACCGGCAATAATGAATTAATCAATATTTGTTCTGTAAAGGCCAACAACCTTGCCCAAAATTTGCACATGGTCCAAAATAATTGGATCCATGGCATCATTTTCCGGCTGCAGGCGGTAGTGGAGGTCTTCTTTAAAGAAGCGCTTGACCGTTGCTTCCCCGTCATCAGTCATGGCGACCACGATTTCCCCGTTCTGGGCCGTGGTTTGCTTACGGACGATGACATAGTCCCCGTTCAAGATACCGGCATTGATCATTGAGGTGCCGTGTACCCGGAGCATGAAGAGCTCACCGGCATCACTGGCCAGGTTCGGCGGAAGCGGGAAGTAGTCTTCCACGTCCTGAACAGCCAGGATCGGCTGGCCGGCGGTAACAACCCCGATGACCGGAATGTCTTTAGGTTTGATGCCCAAGGCGTCAAGGCCGGCATGGGTGATTTCCAGAGCCCGGGGCTTGGTGGCGTCCTTGATCAGGTAGCCCTTGCGCTCCAGTCTGGTCAAGTGGCCATGGACAGTGGAGGTTGAAGACAGGCCAACTGCCGCGCAGATTTCCCGGACCGTCGGCGGGAAGCCGCGGTTTTCAACGGTATCGTAGATGTATTGCAGAATTTCTAATTGTTTTGAGTCGTGAGTTGCCATAGTTACTTTTCCTTCGTCAAAAATCTTATTGTCGGTTATTATTTATTTTAGCAAATATTCGGGAAGTTTGCAAACAGGCGTTCTAGGCTTAAAACTTTTTTTATTTTTGCAAAGCGAGTACACTATTCTTATCACTAGAAAGGCGGCTATATATATGACAGAATCAGATCAAGTCAGACAAAGAATCAATGAATTGTACAAGAAGAAGCAGGAAAGCGGCTTGACGGAAGCTGAAGAAGCTGAACGCAAGGAACTGCACAAGCAGTTTATCGCCAACTTCCGGGCAGGTTTCAAGCAGCAGCTGGACAGCCTCGTGATCGTTGACGACAAAGGCAAGGACGTTACGCCGGAGAAAGCTAAGCAAATTCAGAAGGAAAAGGGTCTCAGATAAGATTTATCCTTTAAAAATGGTCTGAAGTTTTGTAAGATAGTATTTGTGTGACTAACGAATGCATCTCCGCTAAGGCGGATAACAAATTAAGACCAATGGAGGTTTAGCGATAATGAATTTAGGTTTGGCGATTTTCTTGATTATTTTGGCAGCTCTTCTGGGTGCGGTTGCCGGTTTTTACGGTGCCCGGACTTACATGAAGAACTACTTTAAGAAGAATCCCCCGATTACCCGGGAAATGGTTGAAACCATGATGTCACAAATGGGCCAGAAGCCTTCAGCCAAGAAGGTAAACCAAGTGATGAACATGATTAAGCACCAGTCAGCCAAGAACTAGGCTGGTCAGCCATAGAGCGCCAGGGGAATCCTGGCGCTTTTTTTGCGGGCTAGGGGGATTAGAAAATAAAGAGAAAAAGATAAAACCAAAATAAAAGAGGGAGGAAAAAATGGATACTTTCAGCAAGCTGGGCTGGTTCTTTAAAGCCCACCGCAAGCGCTACGCCTTAGGGATCACGGCCTTAATCCTGACCTCGGCAGCCAACCTGGTTCCGCCGCGGATCCTGGGCATGATGGCTGACCAGTTGGATACGGGTAAAATCAGCTGGCAGCAGTTTTTTAGCTATGTTTTGGCAATTTTGCTGGCGGCTTTGGCCCTGTACGTTTGCCGTTATTTTTGGCGCAAGCAGATTTACGGCGGAGCGGCAATTTTGGAAAAGGAACTCCGCGGCCGGCTCTTCTGGCATTTTCTGCAGATGGACCGGACCTTCTTCCAGCGCTACCGGACCGGGGACTTGATGGCCCGGGCAACCAATGACGTCCAGGCCGTGCAGAACGTAGCAGGTGACGGGATCTTGACTTTGATCGACGCGATTTTTACCGGGGGGACCACCTTGCTGGCCATGATGATCCTGGTAGACTGGCGCTTGACCCTGCTTGCCATGCTACCGCTGCCTCTTTTGGCCTTTTGTGCCCGCTACCTGGGTGATCGCTTGCATGACGCCTATATGGATTCGCAGGCGGCCTTTTCCCGCTTGAACAACAAGACTCAGGAATCCTTGTCTGGGATTAAGGTCTTGAAGACTTTTGGCCAGGGAAAAGAAGATGCGGCAGCTTTTAACAAGATGACCTATGAAACAGTAGATATCAATAAAAAGGTCTTCCGGATCGACTCACTCTACGACCCAATGATTACCATGATCATCGGGATCACCTACGTCATTACCATCATCTACGGTGGCCGGCTGGTTCTCAGCAAAGCGATCAGCCTGGGCCAGCTGATTTCCTTTGTTTCATACATTGGAGCCATGGTCTGGCCGATGTTTGCCATTGGCTACCTGTTTAACGTTCTTGAGCGGGGGAGCGCCAGCTACGACCGGATCATGAGCCTGATCAATGAAAAATCTTTGATCGTGGACTCGGATTCAATGGACAAGGAGCAGAAGCTGACTGGGGACTTGCGCTACCACGTAACCAGTTTTGCCTACCCGGATGAACCAGACAAGAATGCCTTGGGGGCCGTGGACTTTGACCTGAAAAACGGGCAGACGATCGGCCTGGTAGGCCGGGTCGGGTCGGGCAAGACGACCATTATCCAGCTTTTGATGCGGGAATTTGACAATTACAAGGGCCGGATTACTTTTGCCGGCCACGACATCCGGCAGATTCCCCTGGACGTCTACTTGAAAGAAATTTCCTACGTTCCGCAAAACAACTTCCTGTTCTCCATGTCGGTCAGAGACAATATTGCCTTTGCCAAGCCGGAGGCCAGCCAGGAAGAGGTAGAAGCCGCGGCCAAAAAGAGCGCCCTTCACGACGATATCCTGGCCTTTCCAAATGGCTATGAGACCATGATCGGGGAAAACGGGGTTTCCCTGTCCGGCGGGCAAAAGCAGCGGATGTCGATTGCCAGAGCGCTTCTGCATGACAGTGAAATCTTGATTTTGGACGATGCCTTGTCAGCTGTTGACGCCAAAACTGAAAAGGCGATCTTGACTAAGCTCCGGCAAGAACGGGAAAAGAAAATCACCGTCATCGCTGCTCACCGCTTAAGCAGCGTAATGGATGCTGACATCATCTTGGTCATGCAGGACGGGCAGGTGGCAGAAAGAGGGACGCATGAAGAATTGCTGGCCAAGGGGGGCTGGTATGCCCGGATGTGGCAGCGGCAGGAATTAGCCCAGAAGGTAGGTGAAGATGACGATGAATAATGAAGACTTCCAGTCAGTCTGGCAGCAGCCGATTTCGACCAAAGAACAGGGGCAGATTTTAAAGCGGCTCTGGACTTTTGTCTGGCTTTACAAGGGAGAGTTATTGACGGCCGTCTTGGGGATGGTGGCCGTTTCCGCAATTAACATGCTCCTGCCAACCTGGCTGCAGTATTACATGGACCATTATCTAAAAAGCGGCCGGGTTGACTTCAGCACGGTTTATTATGTTGCCTTGATCTACGGCATTGGCGTGGTATTTAAGTCGGTCTGCCAATTTACCTATGAATACCTTTATGCCCTGGCCGGAGAAAAGGCCCTGGAAAAGGTCCGCCGGGTCCTTTATGCAAAAATCCACACCCTGGGGATGCGGTATTTTGACCAAACTCCTGCCGGTTCGATTCTGTCCCGGGTAACTAACGATACGATGACCCTGGGCAACTTCATGCAGGTTTTCTCTGCCTTCCTCTTAGGGATCGTCTCCATGGTAACCGCCTTGATTGCCATGTATATGGCTGACCCGGTAGCCGGGGGGATCGTGACGGCCTTTATTCCACTGATCGTTGGGGCAATCTGGCTTTACAACCGGGTCAACTCCAAAATCTACCACGAATACCGGGCCCGTAACTCCTTGATTAATACCAAGCTGGAAGAAAGCATTGCCGGCATAAACGTGATCCAGCAGTTCCGCCAGGAAAAGCGGATAGACGATGATTTTGAAAAAATCAACCGCCAGCAGATGCAGACCCGCTTTAAGCTGATCAGAACCAACGGCCTGCTCTTGTCGCCGTTTACGACCCTGCTCTACTCTCTGGCCTTGACCTGCGTGTTAGTCTGGTTCGGTTACCCCCTCCGGGCAACTTTTGTCCCGGCCGGCATGATCTATGCTTTTGCCAATTATGTGCAGAACTTTTTTAATCCCTTGTCGGACATGATGAACTCGCTGACCTTCTTTACCGACGGGATCGTGGCTGGCAAGCGGATCTTCAAGATTTTGGACCAGGAAGAATACGAGCCTGAGCAAAAAGAGCTGGCTGACGCTAAGATCACAGAAGGGAAAATCGAGTTTAAGCACGTGTCGTTTTCATACGATGGCAAGCATGACGTCCTTCACGATATTTCCTTCACTCTTAATCCAGGTGAGACACTGGGGATCGTTGGCCACACGGGTTCAGGCAAGAGTTCGATCATCAACGTGATGATGCGTTTTTACGAATTTCACTCGGGCCAGATCCTTTTGGACGGAACTGATATCCGGGACTTTACTAAGGCAGAACTGCGGCAGAAGCTGGGCCTGGTTTTGCAGGAACCTTTCATGTTCTATGGGGACGTGGCTTCCAACATCCGCTTGTACAATGACAAGATCACTGATGAGCAGATTGAAGAAGCCGCCAAAACTGTCCAGGCTGACCGCTTTATCGAAAAATTGCCTGGGAAATACCATGCCAAGGTCATTGAAGGCGGGTCGGAATTCTCCAGCGGGGAAAGACAGCTGATTTCCTTTGCCCGGACCCTGGTAACCAATCCTAAGATTTTGATTTTGGACGAAGCAACGGCCAACGTAGACACGGAAACAGAAAGTTTGATTCAAGCAGGACTCAAAAAGCTCCGCCAGGGCCGCACGACCCTGGCTATTGCCCACCGCCTGTCAACGATTGCTGATGCTGACCAGATCATTGTTTTGGACAAGGGGAGAATCGTCGAACATGGCAAGCACGAAGACTTGCTGGCGCAAAAAGGTTACTACTATGACCTTTACACCCTCCAGCAAAACCGGGAAAACTAAATTTGAATGAAGACAAAATAAGAGCGCGCCAAGTGGACGCGCTCTTTTATTATTCTAATCCGGCAAGCTGGAGATTTTTAACAAAGGGGAGGCTTTTCAAATCAGCCAAAAGGGTGTTGAGATCCCCCTCAAGGCCGGCCAGGTCCAGGGACATCAAGACGCTGGCGTGGCTGGCCAAAGGGATGGCCTGGGAAATAGTCAAAACCGAAGCCCGGTGGTCGGTCACGCAGGTCAAAACGGCTGACAGAGCCCCGGGCTGGTCAGCTAAAAGCAGGGACAAGACCGCCTGCTGGCCCCTTGCAGGGTCCTTGGCTCTAAAAACATAGTCTTTATAGCGGTAATAAGTGTTGCGGGAGATGCCGACCCGCTCAGTCGCCTCGGTGACGGTGGCTGCTTCCCGGCTGTCTAGCATTTCCCTTGCCTCCAGGACCTTCTCCAGATAGTCGGGCAGGATCTTTTTATGAACGTAAAAATAGTCGGCCATGGCAAATCCTCCTTTGACATATTGCTTTAATTTTTGTTTAATAATAAGTAACTTTTCCCTTGTCAGGCCTTGCGGATAATGATACTATGTTTTTAATTCAAAAACAAGTGTCCCTAGATTAGAAACAACGGAGGCGGGTATGCAAATTGCGATCTTAGGCCGCGGCGTGGTTGGCGGCGGTATTGTCAAGCTGGTTGAAGAAGCTGAAACTCCGCTTTTGCGGAAGATTAAAATTAAAAAAATCCTGGTTCACCGGGATGAACAGATCCTGGATGACCAGCACACGACTGACTTTGAGGAAATCGTGAACGATCCGGAAATTTCAGTGGTCTGTGAGTGCATCGGGGGGCTGGAACCGGCCCATAGCTATGTTAAGCGGGCCCTGGAAGCCGGCAAGCACGTGGTGACAGCCAATAAGAAGATGCTGGCGGTCTACGCCGGCGAACTCTTTGCCTTAGCCAGGCAAAAGGGCCTGGTTTTGGCCTATGAGGCCAGCGTAGGCGGCGGCATCCCCTGGATCGACAACATCAAGCATATCCAGCGCTTGGAGCCGGTCACGGCTTTCCAGGGGATTTTTAACGGGACCAGCAACTACATCCTTTCCCAAATGGAAGAAAAGGACCTGGACTTTGCCGCTTGTTTAAAAGAGGCCCAGGAACTGGGCTACGCGGAAAAAGATCCCAGTGACGACATCGACGGTGGAGATGTCTGCTACAAGGTCTGCTTGTCAGCCTTGACTGCTTTTGGCAAAATTGCCGACCCAAGCCAGGTTGACCAGTGGGGGATCCGGCACTTGACCAAGGAAGACTTTGCCTGGGCCAAGGCCAATGGCCGGACCATTAAATTGCTGGGCCGGGGCCGGCAAGCAGGCGAAAAGCTGTCCTTGCAGGTTTTGCCGGTCATGCTGAAAAAGACCAGCCTTTTAGCCGGAGTAGGCCTAAACTTCAACGCCTTGGAAACTGATTCCGCCTCCCTGGGTCCGGCAACTTTTGTCGGCCAGGGGGCAGGGTCCTTGCCAACCGCCCACGCTGCTGTCCAGGACCTCTTGGATTTGGCTGAAGGGAAAAAGGAAATCGCGCAAAACGCTGAGCCGGCCCAGCTGGTTGATGAGGAAGAGCAGACCTTTTACCTGCGGACTGACCGGGCGAACTTTTTCCAGGATGCAGTAGCAGAAAGAATCAACGAAAAGGCATTTTTGACCAAAAAGCTGACTTTGGCGGAAATTTCAAGCCTGGTCAAGGAAAGCGGGGACCCGGCAGTTTTTTTGGCGGGAGTGGCAGATGAGTAAAGCAGTCAAATTCGGCGGCTCTTCAGTCGCCAACAGCGAACAGTTTAAGAAGGTCAAGCAGATTATTCTGGCTGACCCGGACCGCAAGTACGTGGTGACCAGCGCCTGCGGCAAGAGCGGGCAGGAGGACCACAAAGTCACCGACCTCCTCTACCTCTGCGCGGCCCACATTACCTATGACGTCAGCTATGAGTCGATTTTCCAGTCTATCGTAGAAAAGTACATGGAAATTAAGCGCAGCCTGGGCCTCAAAATTGATCTGGGCAGGGAATTTGCCAAGATCAGGCAGAACTTGGCCCAGAATTTGAACCTGGACTACCTGGTTTCCCGTGGCGAATACTTGACCGGTCTCTGCCTGGCTGAATACTTGGACGCGGACTTCGTTGACGCCAGCCGGGTGATCCGTTTCCATTATGATGGTTCAATCGATTTGGACAAGTGCCAGGAATTGTTAAAAGCCCAGGTCGATCCTGGCCGGCGGGTGGTGATCCCCGGCTTTTACGGTTCTTTACCAAACGGGGTGATCAAGGTCATGAGCCGGGGCGGGTCAGACATTACCGGGTCGATCGTGGCCAATGCCTTCGACGTTGACGTCTATGAAAACTGGACCGATGTTTCGGGCTTTTACGTGGCCGATCCGCGCATCATCAAAGATCCTGTTCAGATTCCCCGGATTACCTACTCGGAATTGCGGCAGATGAGCTATATGGGGGCTAACGTCCTGCATGACGACGCGGTTTTCCCCGTCCGGCAGAAAAACATCCCCATCAATGTCCGCAACACCAACCACCCGGAAAATCCCGGCACCATGATCATGAATGACTGCAGCGAGCTTGACCAAAAGGAGCCGCCTCATGTCATCACCGGGATTACGGGCAAGCAGGACTTTACGGTCATCACCATGGTTAAGTCGCATGTTTCAGCTGAAGCGGGCTTTTTGCGCAAGGTTCTGGCGGTTTTTGAAAAATTTCAGATCTCGATTGAAAGCGTCCCCGTCACGGTCGATACTTTTTCCATTGTGGTCCAGACCAAGAAGATCGAGCGTTACCTTTATGAGATCGTGGCAGAATTAAAGCAGGACCTGCACCTGGACGATATCCAGGTCGAAAGCCAGCAGGCCATGCTGGCCGTGGTTGGCCGGGCCATGCGGCAAATGCCGGGGATGTCGGGCAAAATTTTGTCAACACTGGGTGACCAGCAGATCAACATCCGCACCATCAACCAGGCCTGCGATGAACAAAGCATTGTCATTGGGGTCAACAACCAGGACCTGGTGCCGGCAATCAAGGCGATTTATCAGCAGTTTATTAGTGAAGAAAGAGTGGAACGATAAATGAAAATTGGTATTTTAGGAGCTACAGGGGCCGTTGGCCGGCAGATGCTGGAATGCATCGAGGAAAGAAAGCTGCCAGTTGAAGAACTGCGCGTTTTTGCTTCCGAGCGCTCCAAGGGCAAAAAGCTGCCCTTTGCCGGCCAGGAATTGACCCTGGAAGTGGTCAGCCAGGAAAGACTGAATGGCCTGGACTACGTTTTGGGGGCAGTTTCCAACAGCCTGTCTAAGGAATACCGGCCCCTGGTCGAAAATAGCGGGGCAGTCTACATCGACAACAGCTCAGCCTTCCGCCAGGAAGATGGCGTGCCTTTGGTAGTTCCTGAAATCAATGGTCCAGACGCCTTAGACCACCACGGCGTGATTGCCAATCCCAACTGTTCAACCGCCATTACCTTGATGGCTCTGGCTCCAATTGCCAAGTTGTCACCGATCAAGGCCATCAACGCCTGCACCTACCAGGCCGTTTCCGGCGCCGGCATGGGCGGGATCAGCGAACTGAAGGATGAAGTAACGGCTTTGACCAAGGGTGAGAGCGTGGAAGCCAAGGTCTTCCCGGCCCAGATTGCCTTCAACGTCATCGCTGACATTGGCAGTCCTTTGGAAAATGGCTATACGACTGAAGAAATGAAGATGCAGAATGAAGGCAGAAAGATCCTGCACTTGCCAGACCTTCTGGTGACCTGCACCTGCGTCCGGGTTCCGGTCTACCGGTCCCACTCAATTGCTGTAACGGTCGTCACTGAAGAACCGGTCTCAGTTGAAGCTGCTGAAAAAGCTATCGCGGCTTTTGACGGCGACCTCCTGGTTACTGACCACACTCCGACGCCACTGGAAAACTCCGACAAGGATATCGTGCAAGTCGGCCGCCTGCGCCGGGACTTGACCAACCCTAACGGCCTTACCCTCTGGTGCACCGGTGACCAGATCCGGAAGGGGGCGGCAACTAACGCCGTTCAGATCATGGAATACCTGGAAAATAACAAGTAATAAGCAGCAGTAAAAAAAGCATAAAGAAAAAGGATTGAGCGCCATACTCAATCCTTTTCTTGTTGTCTTGTCATCTTTAATTATTTAGCTTCATAGTGGAAATCCGGATCCAGTTCCTGGTCGATCTTTTTCCAGGCGTCTTCCAGCTGCTGGTTGTAGGCAGCTTCGGTTTCCGGGGTCAATTTGGTCTTGCGGTCGATGACGATCGGGTCGCCAAAGCTGATTTCCATGCCTTTTCTTTGCAAGACCCCTTTAAAAGTCAGCGGGCCTTGATAGACAGCCGGAACCAGGGGGCGGCCTGACATTCTGGCGATAACCAGGGCGCCGGACTTAAGGGAGGCTGAGTGCCGGGTGCCGGATGGGAACATGATCAAAGACAGGCCTTCTGACTTTAAGCCCTTGACCGGGATCTTGATGACGGAAGGACCTGGATGCTCCCGGTTGACCGGGAAGGCGTGGGCATTGTTTAAGATCCAGCGGAGGACCGGATTTTTAAACAGCTCCTGCTTGGTCATGAACATGAATTCCGTGGGGCTGGCGGCCAGGGCGAAAAGAATCGGCTCCCACCAGTTCCGGTGCGGGGCAACTAAAATATAGGTGCCTTCTGGCAGTCTTTCCTTGTGGTGGACATGCAGGTGGCCGTTTAAGACCCAGACGATGAAACGGGCGATCGGTCTGAAAATACGATAAAGCATAAAAGAACCTCCAAATGATGTAGAATAAATTATAACACATCTAAAGATAAGGGACGGGCTTCAGAATTACATGATTGAACTTAAGGAAAATGAACGCATCGATTACATGTTGGGCGAGCAGCTGAAAATCATCCAGGACGGGCAGTCTTTTGCCTTCTCCCTGGACACCCTGCTTTTGGCTTACTGGGCCAAAGAAGCCATCAAAAACCGGTCCAAGGTCGTTGAGCTCTGCAGCGGCAACGCGGCAGCCAGCCTCTACATGGCGGCTTTCAACAAGGCCCATTACGACGATGTTGAACTGCAAGAGGACATCGCTTCCAAGGCCCGGCGGTCAGTTGAATTAAACGACATGCAGGACCGGATTACCGTTCACCAGGGCAATGTCAAAGACGCGGGCAGCTTTTTGCGAAAAGACAGCTATGACGTCGTCGTGGTCAACCCGCCATATTTCAAGGCCCCGGCCGGCCACAAGCTGAACCCGGACCGGTCTAAAGCCATTGCCCGCCATGAACTGGAGATCAACTTGGAAGAAATCATCGCCGTTTCCGCCGGTCTCTTGAAAATGAAGGGGAAGATGTTCATGGTCCACCGGCCAGAGCGGCTGGGTGAAATTATCAACTACGGTTTTAAACATGACCTAGCCGTCAAGACTGTCCAGCCCTTTGTTTCAAGAAGAGGGCAAGATGCTAATTTGGTCATCGTTGAAGCGGTCAGAAGCGGTAAAGGTGACGGGCTGGTTCTTCGCGACGCAATCGAAGTCCATGAAGCAGATGGCAGCAATACCCCGGCCATTAAGGAAATTTTAGAGGCCAAATTGCCAGAGGAAAAGCATTACTTTTATGTCCTTTTATGCAGCGACGGCAGCTTTTACGGCGGCTACACCAACGATTTAAAGAAGAGGCTGGACGCTCATAATTCCGGTAAAGGGGCCAAGTACACCAAGAGCCGGCGGCCGGTTGAAATGATCTATCATGAAGAATATGCCGACAAGCGGACGGCCATGCAGCGGGAATATTGGTTCAAGCACCATGACCGGGCCTGGAAGGAAAAATTCCTCAAAGAGCAGGGGGTTAATTTTTAGGCGGAAAAGCTTGCGTTTAAAGGGAAAATCGAGTATGATAGACAAGCGTGCGATTGCACGCTAGAAAACACATCAAGAGCGATCGGCATTCAGGTGCCTAAAGACAAACGGTTGAATGCTGAAATGAACGCTTGAGAGGAAATAACCTAGGAGGAATTTATTTATGTCAGTTGTATCTATGAAGCAATTGCTTGAAGCTGGTGTACACTTTGGTCACCAAACCAGAAGATGGGACCCGAAGATGAAGCCATACATCTTCACTCAAAGAAACGGGATCTACATCATCGACTTGCAAAAGACCATCAAGATGCTTGACGACGCCTACAACTACGTTAAGGCTGTTGCTCAAGACGACGGTGTTTTCCTGTTCGTTGGTACCAAGAAGCAAGCTCAAGAAGCAATCGCTGAAGAAGCTACCCGCGCAGGCCAATACTACGTCAACCAACGCTGGTTGGGTGGTACTTTGACCAACTGGACTACTATCCAAAGCCGGGTTAAGCGTCTGAAGGACTTGAAGAAGATGGCTGAAGACGGCACCTTCGACGTACTGCCAAAGAAGGAAGTTGCTTTGCTGACCAAGGAAATGGACAAGCTGCAAAAGTTCCTGGGCGGTATCGAAGACATGCCTCGGATTCCTGACGTAATGTTCGTCGTTGACCCTAAGAAGGAAAAGATCGCCGTTCACGAAGCTAACAAGCTTGGTATCCCAGTTGTAGCCATGGTTGACACCAACACTGACCCAACTCCGATCGACGTAATCATCCCTTCAAACGACGACGCTATCCGTGCTATCCGCTTGATTGCCGGTGCTATGGCTGACGCCGTAATCGAAGGCAAGCAAGGTGCAGATAACGCCGACGTTGAAAAGGAATTGTCTGAAAGTGCTGAAGAAAACTCTGCTGAAGAAGTAGACGACGCTGAATAATTTGTCGTAAACTATCTTTGGAAGAATTCTGTTATTTAGTTTGACCTGGAGGACTTTTTAAATGGCAAACATTACTGCTAAGCAAGTCAAGGAATTGCGTGAAACCACTGGTGCCGGCGTCATGGACGCCAAGAAGGCCCTGGTTGAAGCCGAAGGCGACATGCAAAGAGCTATCGAAATCATCCACGAAAAGGGTGAAGCAAAGGCTGCTAAGAAGGCTAACCGGATTGCTGCTGAAGGTTTGACTGGCGTTTACGTTGACGGCAACGTTGCTGCTATCGTTGAAGTCAACGCTGAAACTGACTTCGTTGCTCAAAACGACCAGTTCAAGACTTTGGTTAACGAAACTGCTGAAACTATTGCCAAGGGCAAGCCAGCCAACAACGAAGAAGCTTTGGCATTGACCATGCCTTCAGGCGAAAGCCTTGAAGAAGCATACGTAAATGCTACTGCGACTATCGGTGAAAAGATTTCCTTCCGCCGCTTCGCTGTTCTTGAAAAGACTGATGACCAACACTTTGGTGCTTACCAACACAACGGCGGTCACATCGGCGTCTTGACTGTTCTTGAAGGCGGCGACGAAGCTTTGGCTAAGCACATTGCAATGCACATTGCCGCAATGAGCCCAAAGGTTCTTTCATACAAGGAACTTGATCCAGCTTTCGTTCGCGAAGAACTGGCTCAGCTCAACCACAAGATTGACCAAGACAACGAATCACGTGCCATGGTCAACAAGCCAGCTTTGCCACACCTTAAGTATGGTTCAAAGGCTCAATTGACTGACGAAGTCGTTGCTCAAGCTGAAGAAGACATCAAGGCAGAATTGAAGGCTGAAGGCAAGCCAGAAAAGATCTGGGACAAGATCATCCCAGGCAAGATGGCCCGCTTCATGCTTGACAACACTAAGGTTGACCAAGAAAACACCTTGCTTGCTCAACTTTACGTTATGGACGACAGCAAGACTGTTGAACAATACCTTGAATCAGTCAACGCTTCCGTAGTAAGCTTTGTTCGTTTCGAAGTCGGCGAAGGCATCGAAAAGAAGCAAGAAGACTTTGCTGCTGAAGTTGCTGCACAAATGAAGAACTAATTTCTTCTAGCAAGAAAAAGGATGGGGAGACCCATCCTTTTTTTGTGGGCAAATTAACTTTCGTAAATTTAAGCTGGGGAAATAGCGTAAATAGGAGAGACAGTTTTCTGTTTTATGGTAAAATAGTTAGAGCTAATTAGGAGGGCATTATGAGTCAAGTTAAATATCATCGTATCATTTTGAAAATTTCCGGCGAAGCTTTGGCCGGGGAAAAGGGAACTGGCATTGACCCAACTGTGATCAAGAAATTGGCACATGAAATCAAGCTGGTTCATGACATGGGCGTGCAGATCGGCGTCGTTTGCGGCGGCGGCAACATGTGGCGCGGTGAAACCGGGGCCAAGCTGGGCATGGAAAGAGCTCAGGCTGACTACATGGGCATGCTGGCCACGATCATGAATGGCCTGGCCCTGCAAGATGGTCTGGAAACTGCCGGCGTGCCAACCAGACTGCAAACTTCAATCTCCATGCGGCAAGTGGCTGAACCTTACATCCGCCGGGTGGCAATCAGCCACATGGAAAAGAACCGGGTCGTTATCTTCGGCGGCGGCACTGGCAACCCTTACTTCTCAACTGACACTACGGCCGCTTTGCGGGCAGCGGAAATTAACGCTGACGTGATCCTGATGGCCAAGAACGGGGTTGACGGGGTCTACACGGCTGACCCGAACCTGGATCCAAGCGCCAAGAAGTTTGCTGAACTGACCCAGCTGGACATGATCTCCAAGGGCCTGCAAGTCATGGACAGAACTGCCAGCTCCTTGTCCATGGACACCCATATTCCATTGATTGTCTTCAACGTCAACACTCCAGGCAACATCAAGCGGGTTGTTGAAGGCGAAAACATCGGGACGATTATCAGAGGTGACAAATAATGAACAACGAAACGATTGCTAAAGCCAAGAGCAACATGAATAAGTCCATCGAAGTCTACCAGAGCAATCTGGCGACTGTCCGGGCCGGGGTTGCCAACGCTTCCCTTTTGGACCGGGTGATGGTTGAATACTACGGGGTACCAACTCCGCTGGTACAAATGGCCGGGATTACCATCCCAGAACCACGGGTTTTGATGATTACCCCTTACGACAAGACTTCCTTAAACGATATCGAACACGCCATTCTGGCTTCTGACCTGGGGCTTACCCCGGCCAATGACGGTAACGTTATCCGCCTGGTTATCCCGCAACTGACCGGGGAACGGCGGCAGGAAATTGCCAAGGAAGTTGGCAAGCTGGCTGAAGAAGCCAAGATCGCTGTCCGCAACGTCCGCCAGGAAGCCATGAAGGCTTTGAAGAAGCAGGAAAAAGACGGCGAAATCACTGAAGACGAAGAACGGCGCCTGGAAAAGGAAGTCCAGAAGGTCACTGACGAATCAACCAAGAAGATTGACCAAATGGCTGACAACAAGCGCAAGGAAATCACTCAGGGTTAATTATGGATAAGAATAAGCAGCTGAATCATTTGGCGATCATCATGGACGGCAATGGCCGCTGGGCGAAGAAGCGGCATATGCCGCGCTTCATGGGCCACAAGGCCGGGATGGATAACGTTGAAAAGATTGCGCTCGCGGCAGATGAGTTGGGAATTAAAGTCCTGACTCTTTATGCTTTTTCAACGGAAAACTGGGCCCGGCCCAAGGATGAGGTCAATTATTTGATGAACCTGCCGGTCAAGTTTTTTGACAAGTTCATGCCTCGCCTGCAGGCCCACAATGTTAAGGTCAACATCATGGGCTACCTGGATGCCCTGCCGGACTCAACCAGAGAAGTGGTTGAGCGGGCCATGGCGGAAACGGCTGGCAATACCGGCCTCGTATTGAATTTTGCCTTCAATTACGGGTCAAGAAAAGAAATCGTTTCAGCCGTGCAGGCACTGGCTAAAGAAGCAGCCAGCGGGGAAATTGAGCCGGAAGCAATTACTGAAGACATGGTTTCCGCCAAGCTGATGACCGCCAAGTTTGCCCCTTATTCTGATCCAGACCTCTTGATCAGAACCTCTGGCGAGCAGAGAATCAGCAACTTCCTGCTCTGGCAGATTGCTTACTCAGAGCTTGCCTTTACGGACAAGGCCTGGCCGGACTTCGACGAAAACGACTTGGCCGAAATGGTTAAGATCTACCAGCACCGGGACCGGCGCTTTGGTAAATTAGATGAAACAGATAGTTAGGTAATATGAAACAAAGAGTAATTACAGCAGTTGTTGCTTTATTGATTTTTATCCCGGTCCTGGTTGCCGGGGGCATGTGGATTGACTGGCTGGCAGCCTTTTTGGCTGCTGTCGGCATTAGTGAAGTCTTCTTGATGAAGAAGCAGATTCTGGTCTCAGTTGACTTTACCCTGGCTGCCCTGGCCACCTTGACCTGGACCGTGCCCAATTCCTTCTTCGGCTTTTTGCCAAAACACTGGAGCAAGTGGGGCGTCTTCTATGCCTTGGTAATGCTGCTTTTGACCTGGACGGTTTTGTCTAAGAACAAGACGACTTTTGACGATATCGGCGTTTACGTCCTGTCAAGTTTGTATATTGGGACTGGTTTCCACTACCTGGCTGCGATCAGAAACAGCGATCCAGTCCACGGTTTGTGGCGCTTGCTCTTTGCCTTCGTGATTGTCTGGACAACTGATACGGCTGCCTACATGGTTGGCCGCAAGTTCGGCAAGCACAAGCTTTGGCCAGTAATCAGCCCGAACAAGACTTGGGAAGGGTCAATCGGAGCCGTGATCATCGCGGTTATCGTGACGGCAATTTACGTCAACCTGGCTCCAGTCGGCGGCGACAAGACAAGCTTGATCATTGCTTCCTTCTTTCTGTCAATCGCCGGCCAGATGGGCGACCTGGTTGAATCAGCCTACAAGCGCTTCTACGGCGTTAAAGACTCCGGCAAGATCTTGCCGGGTCACGGCGGGATCCTGGACCGGTTTGACAGTACGCTTTTCGTTTTGCCAATCGTTGCCCTGATCTTTGGGATTTAGGAGGTCGCTGTGAAAAGTATTCTAGCCTTCATTATAATTTTTGGCCTGGTGGTCTTTGTCCACGAATTTGGACACTTTTTCGTGGCGAAAAAGGCCGGTATTTTGGTGCGCGAATTTTCAATCGGCATGGGGCCAAAATTGGTTCAGTGGCGGCCAGGACAAACTACCTACACTATCCGCTGGCTGCCGCTTGGCGGCTATGTCCGCCTGGCTGGTCCCGACGAGCAGAGTGAAATCGACCCCGGGACGGCTGTTGTCTTGGAACTGAATGAGGCTGGAATTGTTACGCGAATCGATGCTTCAGAATCGGATCTGCCAATTGAAGGCCGCCCCTTGCGGGTGACCAAGGCCGACCTGGTTGATGACTTGACGATTGAAGGATATGAAAACGGGGACGAAAGCCAGCTGGTGACCTATAAGGTCGACCATGACGCGACCATGATCGACGATACGGGCACTGAGCTGCAGATTGCTCCCCGGGACGTGCAGCTGCCGGCGGCCAAGCCTTGGAAGAAGCTGGCAACCTCTTTTGCCGGACCTTTCATGAATATCGTTTTGGGCTTTGTGGTCTTGATGATCTACAGTTTTGCCTCAGTTGGCCCGGCAACGACGACTGTCGGTCAGGTAGCGGCCAATTCACCGGCCCAGCACGTTTTGCAAAAGGGTGACCAGATCATGGCCATCAACGGCCAGAAGATCAGCACTTTTGACCAGGTCAGCCAGGCAATCTCTTCTTCCAAGGGCAAGACCATGACTGTCAAGGTCAAGCGGAAGGGAAGCGAAAAGTCAGTCAAGCTGACGCCAAGGTACTCAAAGAAGACCAAGTCTTACCTGGTTGGCATCGTTGCCCAGGCCGACAATTCATTTTCCGCTAAGCTGAAGCGGGGATGGGATTTGAGCTGGCAGGTGACGGGGATGATCTTCCAGGCCTTGGGCAACTTGTTCAAGCACTTCAGCTTAAACAAATTGTCTGGTCCAGTCGGGATCTACTCAGAAACCTCTAAGGCAACTTCCATGGGTCTGACCTATATGCTGGCCTTTGTCGGCATGCTGTCCATCAACCTGGGGATCGTCAACTTGATTCCGATTCCCGGCCTGGACGGGGGCAAGCTTTTGCTGGAACTTATCGAGCTCCTGCGGGGCAAGCCGATTCCAGAGGAGCATGAAACAGTTGTTGACTTGATCGGGGTGGTCTTCTTGCTGATTTTGATCATCGCGGTAACTGGCAATGACATCTATCGCTACTTTATCAAGTAGTCCTTGAAATAATAAATGTTTAGGAGAATTTAGTTAATTATGCGTCAATCAATCTTTTTCATGCCGACGCTGAAGGAAACTCCAGCCGACGCGGTTGCAAAGAGCCACCAAGTAATGCTGCGGGGCGGCTATATCCGGCAGGTTACGGCTGGTGTCTACTCATACCTGCCGCTGGGCTACAAGGTCTTGCGCAAGACTGAAAAGATCATTGAAGAAGAAATGGCCAATGCTGGCGTGGTTGAAATGATCATGCCGCATATGCTGCCGGCTTCAATGTGGGAAGAATCAGGCCGTTTGCCGAAGTATGGTCCGGAAATGTTCCGTTTGAAGGACCGGCACGGCCGGGAAATGTTGCTTGGGCCAACCCACGAAGAAACCTTCACTGAAGTCGTGGCCAAGAGCCTCAAGTCTTACAAGCAAATGCCTTTGCACCTTTACCAGATTCAAACCAAGTTCCGGGATGAAAACCGGCCACGTTTCGGCCTTCTCCGGGGCAGAGAGTTTGTTATGCTGGACGGCTACAGCTTCGCGGCCAGCCGGGAACAGCTGGACAAGCAGTTTGATGATGAAAAGGCAGCTTACCTCAAGATCTTCAAGCGTACGGGCGTGGAAGTCCGGCCAGTTATCGCTGACTCCGGGACTATGGGGGGCAAGAACTCCACTGAATTCCAAGCCCCTGCCGCTGTTGGTGAAGACACTATTGCTACAAACGCCTCCGGCACTTATGCTGCTAACTTGGAAATGGCCGTCAGCGTTGACACCTTCAAGCAAGAACCTGAAGAACTGAAGGCAATGGAAAAGGTTGCTACTCCAGGCTGCGATTCAATTGACAAGCTGGCTGAATTCCTGCAAGTACCGGCAACCAGAATTGTCAAGAGCGTCCTTTACATCGTTGACGAAAAGAAGAAGGTCCTGGTTTTGATCCGGGCTGACAAGGAAGTCAACGAAGTCAAGTTGACCCACCTCTTGGACTGCGACAGTCTGCGGGTTGCTGAAACTAGCGACCTGGAAGAACTGACCGGGGCTGGCAAGGGCGGCGTTGGCCCGGTAAACGCTGACTGGGCTGACGAGATCGTGGCTGACGAAACTGTCAAGGGTCTCTACAACGTGGTTGTTGGTGCTGGCGAAAGCGATGCCCAATTCATCAATGCCAACCTGGACCGGGACTTCAAGGCTGACCGCTTTGCTGACCTCCGGGTTGCCAATGAAGGCGAACCTGACCCGGTTGACCATGAACCGCTGCAGTTCACGACCTCAATTGAGGTTGGTCACATCTTCAAGCTGGGGACCTACTACACGGAAACCATGGGGGCCAAGTTCCTTGACCAAAACGGCAAGACCCAGCCTGTCATCATGGGCTCATACGGGATCGGGGTTACCCGCCTGCTTTCAGCCGTTGTTGAACAGCACGCGACTGAAAACGGGGTTGCTTGGCCAAAGGAAATCGCGCCATTTGGGATTCACATCATCCAGATGAAGATGAAGGATGAAACTCAAAGCAAGCTGGCCGAAGACCTGGAAGCCAAGTTTGCCAAGTATGACGTCCTTTACGATGACCGTAACGAACGGCCAGGCGTCAAGTTCAACGATGCTGACCTGGTTGGCGCGCCAATCAGAATTACTGTTGGCCGCGACGCTGCTGACGGGATCGTTGAAGTCAAGCGTCCAGGCGACGACCAGGCACAAAAGCTGGCCGTTACCGACCTGGAAGACTTTATTGCCAGCGAATTAGATTAGGATTGAACTCTCGTGACTGATAAAAACCAACTTTTTCTCAAATTGTTAAAACAGGTCGGCTTCCCGGCAGGGGCAGCTGACGAAGCGGTTTTACAGGCAGGGGAGATAAAAAACGTGGATGTCTACAGAAAAGAACGTAGATGGGATATCCACGTTTTTTTTACTACTCCACTGCGTTTTGAAAGCTACAACGCCTTGAACCAGGCGATCAAGCATGAATTTAATGACTTTGTCGACACCCGCTTGTTAGTTGAAACGGCTGATGGCCAGCAGCAGTACCTGCCAGACTACTGGCATTACGCGGTTGAAAATTCAGAAGTCTTGTCTGCCAATCCGGCCGCCCAGAGTTTCCTGGTTGGGCAGACGCCTCATGAAGATAGTGGCCGCTGGATCATTCCAGTTAACAGCCAGCTTTTTGACAAAATGCTGGAGCAGCGGCTTTTGGACAGTTTCTCTTTAGAACTGCGCAATTATGGCTTCTTTAACGTCAAGCTTTTTACAGAAGTTGATGACCAGGCTGGGCAAAGCGATTTTGAAAGCCTGGCCCAGCTGGTGGAAGCCCATGAAAAGAACATGCAGGAAGCCTTCCAGCAGGCTCCGGCCAAGCCCAAGCCAGCTCCCCGGCCCAGCTACCAGGGCCGGCGGGGAAAGAAGACCAGTTTTGGCCCAGGCGCCATCAGTGACAAGGCAGAAATCACCCAGCTGAATGATTTGTCAGAAGACCAGCGCAGCGCGGTTGTCGAAGGCCATGTCTTCAAGGCGGAAATGCAGGAACTGCGGTCTGGCTCCTTTATTTTTAATGGGGAAATGACTGACTATACCGGCTCCATCTCCTTTAAGAAATTTGTCCGTGATTCCGACAAGGAAGAAATTGAATACTTGAAGGGGATCAAGCCTGGTGTCTGGATCCGCATGCAGGGCAGTCTTAAGGATGACCAGTATGCCCATGACTTGATCTTCAACATCTACAGCATGGAATTAACCGAGCACGTGGGCCGGCAAGAAGCCTACCAAGGTGAAGAAAAGCACGTGGAATTGCACGTCCACACCAACATGAGCCAGCTGGACGCGACAGCTGACGTGGCGGACATCATCAAGACAGCCAAGAAGTTCGGCCAGCCCGCCATTGCCATCACTGACCATGCCGACCTGCAGGCCCTGCCGAATGCTTTTGAAGCGGGCAAAAAGACCGGGATGAAGGTCATCATGGGCCTGGAAGCCAACATGGTTGAAGACCACGGCCTGCTGGTTTTAAACCCGGCTCACATGCCGTATGAAGACCAGGAATTCGTCATTTTCGACGTTGAAACGACCGGTCTGTCTTCGGTTTACGACACGATCATTGAAATCGGGGCCGTCAAGATGAAGAACGGGGAAGTGATTGAACGCTTCGACAAGTTCATCAATCCCCACCACCCTTTGTCTGAAACTACGATTAATTTGACTTCAATCACCGACGAGATGGTTCAGGCAGCTGATGACGAAGATGTCGTGATCAAACAGTTCATGGACTTTTACGGAAGTGACCCGCTCTGCGGGCACAATGTCCAGTTTGACGTGGGCTTCGTTGACGCCGCCTTGAAGCGCTGCGGCTACCCGGAAATCAGCCAGCCGGTCGTCGATACTTTGGAAGTTTCCCGCCTCCTGCACCCGGAACAGTCCCGCCACACCCTGGACTCGCTTTGCCGCAAGTACAATGTGGTCCTGGAACACCACCACCGGGCCAACCAGGACGCTGAAGCAACCGGCTATTTGATGTTCAAGCTTTTGGATGCCTTTAACGACAAGTACCAGGAAGATGACCTGGGCAAGATGAACGACTACAGCAATGGGGAAGGCTACAAGCGGGCCAGGCCGACCCATATTACGGTCTTAGCCCAGAACCAAAAGCCAGGCCTGCGGAATTTGTACGAACTGGTCTCTCTGGCCGGGATAAAATACAACTTCAAGGGGCTCAGAACCCCTAAGTCAGAACTCCGCCGCCTGCACGCCGGCCTTTTGTACGGGTCTGCCTGCAGCCAGGGGGAAGTCTTTATTGCCATGATGCAGAAGGGCTATGAAGAAGCCAAAAAGAAGGCGGAATTCTACGACTTTTTGGAAATCCAGCCGCCGTCAAACTATTCAAGCCTGATCGCGGATGGCTTGATCGCCGACGAAGGTCAGCTGGAAGAAATTCTGACTAATATCTACAAGCTGGGCAAGGAACTGGACAAGCCAGTCGTGGCAACCAGCGATGCCCACTACATCGACAAGCATGAAGCTATCTACCGGGACGTATTGCTGGCTGCCCAAAGGGGGAACCCGAACCGCAACAAGCAGCACCCTGACCTGCACTTCTATACCACCCAGGAGATGTTGGATGAATTCAGCTTCATGGGCGAAGACATTGCTAAAGAAGTGGTTATCACTAACCCGAACAAGATCAATGCCATGATCGATGAAGGGGTGCAGCCAGTCCAAGACGAAAGCTTCCCGCCAAAGATTCCGCATACGGCTGAACGGGTACGCAAGCTGACCTATGATAAGGCCCATGAGCTCTACGGGGACCCCTTGCCGGACAATATCCAGGCCCGTCTTGACCGGGAGCTGGATGCCATTATCGGTAACGGCTACGGGGTCGTCTACCTGATTTCCCAGATGCTGGTGGCCAAGTCGGTTAAAGACGGCTACCTGGTCGGCTCCCGGGGCTCTGTCGGCTCCAGTCTGGTCGCTACCATGATGGGGATCACGGAAATCAATCCGATGCCGCCCCACTACCGCTGCCCAAAGTGCAAGAAGTCAGAATTTTTCGAAAACGGCGAATATGCCTCCGGCTTTGACTTGCCGGATAAAAAGTGTCCAGACTGCCAGGTCATGATGGTTAAAGACGGGCAGAACATCCCATTTGAAACCTTCCTGGGCTTCCACGGCGACAAGGTGCCTGACATCGACTTGAACTTCTCCGGTGACTACCAACCAGTTGCCCACAATTTCATCAGAGTTATGTTTGGGCCAAACCACTCCTTTAAGGCCGGTACCGTAGGTACCCTGGCCGATAAAAAGGCGATTGGCTATGCCAAGCACTACCAGGACGAGCACCCGGAAATCAAGATGAACAACGCGGAAGTTGACCGCCTGGCCATCGGGGTTACCGGGGTCAAGGCCACGACTGGCCAGCACCCCGCCGGGATCGTCGTTTTGCCGGATGACAAGGATATCTATGAACTGACTCCTTTGCAGTATCCATCAGATGATATTTCCAAGGAGTGGAAGACGACCCACTTTGACTTCCACCAGATCCACGACAACCTCTTGAAGTTCGACATCCTGGGTCACCAGGACCCGACCATGATCAGAATGCTGCAGGACTTGTCTGGGATTGATCCTTTGACGATTCCAACAGATGACCCTAAGGTCATGTCCCTCTTCTCCAGTCCGGAAGCCTTGGGGGTTACCCCAGAGCAGATTAATTCCAAGACCGGGACCCTGGGCCTGCCGGAATTCGGGACGCCTTTTGTCCGGGGGATGCTGGAAGAGACCAAACCGTCTACTTTTGCCGAACTCCTGCAGATTTCCGGCCTGTCCCACGGGACGGACGTCTGGCTGGGCAATGCCGAAGAACTGATTAACAATGGCACTTGCAAGTTGAAGAGCGTGATCGGCTGCCGTGACAACATCATGACTGACTTGATCCACTGGGGAGTCAAGGAAGAAGTCGCCTTTTCAACCATGGAAACTGTCCGGAAGGGGAAGGGGATTTCTGACGAGAACATGGCCGTTTTAAAGGAAAACAAGAATATTCCAGACTGGTACATTCCGTCTTGCTTAAAGATCAAGTACATGTTCCCGAAGGCCCACGCGGCCGCCTACATCTTGATGGCTCTCCGGGTAGCATGGTTTAAGGTCTACTATCCAGAGATCTACTATGCCGCCTACTTCTCAGTCAGAGCCGACAAGGTTGACCTGGAAGCCATGAGCCGGGGCAAGAACACAGTTGTTGCCTTGATCAACCGGATCAAGGAAAAAGGGACGGCGGCCACCAAGCTGGAAAAGGACCTGCAGACCTACATGGAACTGGTCAATGAAGCCATTGAGCGGGGAATCAACTTTAAAATGGTCGACATCAACGAGTCTGAAGCCACAACCTACAAGATCGTTGACAAGCACACGATCCTGGCTCCGTTTAACGCGGTTGACGGCTTGGGCGACTCTGCCGCCAAGCAGATCGTGGCCGCACGCAGTGAAGCACCGTTTTTGTCAAAAGAAGACCTGCAGGTGCGGGGCAAGGTTTCCCAGAAGATCATGGACTTCTTTGAAAACAACAATGTCTTAGAGGGGATGCCTGACCAGAACCAACTTTCCCTCTTCTAAAAGCTTCTTATTTACAAGTAGGAAAAAATCTGTTATAATCTTTTTTAGATCGAATATGGTAAATTCGAGTGAGCAGCAATGCTCACTCTTTTTATTACGGAGGAAAATTTTGCCAAAAAACTTAACACCTATCCAAGAAGCAATCGAACCGGTCATTATCGGTCATGACTGTGAACTTGTTGATTTGGAATATGTCAAGGAAAAGAGTCAAGACTATCTGCGAATCTACGTGGACAAGCAGCCAAACGGGATTGACATCGAAACGATTGCGGAGCTGAGTGAGTTGGTTGGAGAAAAATTGGACTCAATGCAGCCAGATCCGCTGCCAGACCCGTATATTTTGGAACTGTCCTCACCGGGCCTGGAAAGACCGATCAAGAAGGAGCAGGACTGGGAAAAGGCCAAGGGCCAGTATATCCACGTCGGCCTCTACCAAAAATTGGAAGGCGAGAAGGTCTTTGAAGGTCATTTGCTTGACCTGGATGACCAGGAGATTAAACTGGAAATCAAGATCAAGACCCGGCGCAAGCAGCTGACTATTCCGCGCAAGCAGATCGCCAGCGCCCGTTTTGCAATCGAATTTTAGAAAGAGTGATCCAAAACTTATGTCAAAAGAAATGCTGGAAGCCTTTGACGTCTTGGAAAAGACCAAGGGCATCAAACAAGACGTTATCGTTGAAGCCATGAAGGCCGCTCTGGCCGCTGCCTACAAGAAGAACTACGGCCAGGCTGAAAATGTTGAAATCGACTTTAATGAAAAGAAGGGCGACTTCAAGGTTATGGCTTTGAAGACGGTAGTTGACGAAGTGCAAGACGACCGGGTGGAAGTCAGCTTAAAGGATGCCCTGGCCATCAACCGGGCTTACGAAGTCGGCGACACGATCAAGTTCGAAGTTACCCCAAAGAACTTTGGCCGGACCGCGGCAGCTACGGCCAAGCAGGTCGTAATGCAGCGGCTGCGGGAAGCTGAAAATGCCCACATCGTCAACGAATACTCCCAATACGAAGATGAACTGGTAACCGGGACGGTGGAAAGAACTGACAACCGTTTCGTTTACGTCAACATTGGCAATGTTGAAGCCGTTATGGACATCAAGCGTGACACTATTCCCGGTGAACACTACAACCCACAAGACCGGGTCCGCGTCCTGGTAACTAAAGTCGGCGCTGACGGCAAGGGGGCCCAGATCCGGGTATCCCGGACTGCTCCGGACGTAGTTAAGCGGCTTTTTGAACAAGAAGTGCCGGAAATCTTTGATGGAACGGTGGAAATCATGTCCATCGCCCGGGAAGCCGGCGAAAGAACCAAGATCGCCGTTAAGTCCAACGACCCGAACATCGACCCGGTTGGTACCTGTGTCGGCCCGCGCGGCAGCCGGGTGCAGAACGTGGTCAACGAACTGGGCGGGGAAAACATCGACATCGTGCAGTACGAAGAAGACCCATCTGACTACATCGCCAATGCCTTGAACCCAGCTGAAGTCATCGCTGTTCAGTTTGAAGACGAAGACGATGAAAAGAAGGCCTTTGTGATCGTGCCGGACTACCAGCTTTCCCTGGCCATCGGCAAGAAGGGGCAAAACGTCCGCCTGGCTGCCCGCTTGACTGGCTACAAAATCGATATCCGGCCAGAATCTGAAGTCGAATTTGTTGACGAAAGCGAAGTAGAAGACGAAACTGAAGTAGCAGAAGAACAAGACCTGGATCAAGCAGCAACTGAAGAAGCATCAGCAGATGAACAAGCAGAAAGTGAAACTGATGAAAGTGCTGAAGCTGAAGAAGCGGAAGACCTGGATCTTGACGAAGAAGAATAGGTGATTTCCTTGAAAAAGAGAAAAATCCCCATGCGGAAAGACTTGTTGACCGATACGATGCAGCCGAAGAAGGATTTGGTCAGAATCGTCGTTGACAAGGAAAAGAATGTTTCTGTTGATCCAAGCGGCAAGAAGCCGGGCCGCGGCGCTTATGTTTCCTTAGAACCGGAGAAGATCGCTGCCGCCCGGAAGTCAAAGGTGCTGGAACGCAGTTTAGGCGTGAAGGTAGCCGATGAATTTTACGACGAGCTCTTCGCTTACGTGGACCACCAGAAGGCAAGAAAAGAATTATTTGGTGATCAAAAATAATTAACAACCGAGAGAAAGCCTTAAATTTGCTTGGTTTGGCCACCCGGGCGGGGAAGACCGTTTCGGGCACGGACATCGTTTTGGCCAAATTAAAGAAGGGCAAGCTTAAGTGCATTATCATCGCGAATGATTTAGCAGAAAACAGCCGCGGCGAGATTGAAGCTGCTTTAAAGGCCCACCCAACGCCATTGGTCGACGTCTTTACGGAAGCTGAACTCAGTCAGGCTGTAGGTAAGAAACGCAAAGTTTTGGCATTAACAGATCGTGGTTTTGCGAAAGCCTTGCTGGATAAGATTAAAGAAGGAGTGTGATCTAATGACCAAGAAACAAGAAAACGAAACTTCAAAGGAATTGGGCATGGATAACAAGAAAACCAGCGGCAAGTCTGGTAAATTAAAGATTTCAGTCAGTGCAATTCGCAAGGGCGAAAAGAAGACTGAAGGCAAGAGATCAAATACCCGCCGCCGGGCAAACAACCACTCTAACGACCACAGCAAGCGCCGCCGGCCAGCTGCCCAGGATTTGCTGAAGGACCTCAAGCAAAAGCAGCGGGCTGACGAAGTCCGTCTGGACCAGGAAAGCAAGGCTGCCAAGCAAGAATACAAGAAGTCCTTGAACAAGGCTGCGGCCAGCGAAAGCAAGCCGGTTGTCAAGAAGGTCGAAAGTGCTGAAAAGCCAGCTGAAACTGCAGCTGAAGCACCAAAGGTCCGCGGGCCAAAGATCTTGAAGCCATCCCCAGCCCGCTTGAAGCAAAACCAGGCAAGCAGTGAAAAGCCTGCAGCCAAGCCTTCATCTTCTCGCCGGCCAAGTTCCCGGCCAAGCTTCACTGAAGCGCCAATGCCGGAAAACAAGGATAACCGCCGCAGAAACAACGGCAAGCCTGGCCGCAAGGGGCAAAACTCCTACGCTGACCAGGGCCGGGGCGCAAATAGTGACCGCAGCGAACGGCGCAAGCGCAAGAACAAGAAGCACCAAAATGCCCCGCAAGTCAAGAAGCAGGTTACCCAAAGAAAGGATCGTCCGCTTCCAGAAAGCTTTGAATACGAAGTCGGCATGAACGCTCAAGACCTGGGTAAGATCCTCCACCGGGAACCAGCTGAAATCGTGAAGAAGCTCTTCATGTTGGGGATCATGACCAACCAGAACCAGTCTCTGGACAAGGACACCATCGAACTGCTGGCTGCTGACTACGGCATCGAAGCTGTTGAAAAGGTCCACGAAGACATTTCCGACATCGACAACATTTTTGCCCAGGAAATGGAAGAGTCCAAGAACTCTGAAAACCAGGTTGTCCGTCCGCCAGTCGTTACCATCATGGGTCACGTTGACCATGGTAAGACTACCTTGCTGGACCGCCTGCGCCACACCCGGGTTTCGGAACACGAAGCCGGCGGGATCACCCAGAACATCGGGGCCTACCAGGTCCGGATCAACGACCGTTTGATCACCTTCCTGGACACACCAGGTCACGCGGCCTTCTCAAGCATGCGGGCCCGCGGGGCGGAAATCACCGACATTGTCGTTTTGATCGTTGCCGCTGATGACGGGGTTATGCCGCAGACCATTGAAGCCATCGACCACGCCAAGAGCGCGGGCGTGCCAATCATTGTGGCCATCAACAAGATGGACCGGCCAGGCGCCAACCCTGCCCACGTTACTGAACAATTGATGCAGTATGAACTGATTCCGGAAAATTACGGCGGTTCAACCATCTTCGTCAACATCTCAGCCAAGACCGGGATGGGGATCGATGAACTTTTGGAAAACATCATCCTTGAAGCCGACATGCTGGAACTGAAGGCTGATCCGAAGCAAAAGGCCATCGGTACGGTTGTTGAAGCCCGTTTGTCCCGGGGCAAGGGGCCGGTTGCCGACGTTTTGATCCAGCAGGGTACCCTGCGGGTCGGTGATCCAATCGTTGTCGGCGACACCTTCGGCCGCGTCCGGACCATGACCAACGACAAGGGCCACCAGGTCAAGAAGGCCACGCCATCAATGCCAGTTGAAATTACTGGTTTGAACGAGGTGCCGGAATCAGCCGACAAGCTGGTTGTCTTTGACGATGAAAAGACTGCCCGCGCGGTTGGTGAAGCCCGGGCACAGCAATCCTTGCAAAAGCAGCGGGAAAACGTTCAGCACGTTACTCTGGACAACCTCTTTGACACGATGAAGCGGGAAAGCATGAAGTCTGTTGACATCGTTTTGAAGGCTGACGTGCAAGGGTCTGCCGAAGCCTTGGCTCAATCCTTCCAAAAGATCGACGTTGAAGGCGTCCGGGTTAACATTATTCACTCCGGCGTCGGGGCTATCAACGAAAGTGACGTTACCCTGGCCAGCGCTTCAAACGCCTTGATTATCGGTTTCAACGTCCGGCCAACGGCTACGGCCAAGAGCCAGGCTGCCCAAGAAGGCGTCGACATCCGCCTTTACAGCATTATCTACAAGGCGATCGATGACGTTAAGGCCGCTATGCAAGGGATGCTGGAACCAACTTACGAAGAAAAGGTTATTGGTAACCTTACTGTCCGCGAAACTTGGAAGGTCTCCAAGATCGGGACCATCGCCGGTGCCTTTGTCGACAACGGTTACGTGACCAGAGAATCAGGCATCCGGGTCATCAGAGACGGCGTGGTTAAGTACGACGGCAAGGTTGCCTCACTGCGCCGGTTCAAGGATGACGTCAAGGAAGTCAAGGCAGGCTTTGACTGTGGTTTGACCATTGAAAACTTCAACGACATCAAGGAAGGCGACGAACTGGAAGCCTACGAAATGCAGGAAGTTAAGCCAGGTTAACAGGAGGCTGAAATGAAGCACAGAAAAGGACGGGTTGAAGGCGAAATCTTGCGGGAGCTGACTAAGATCGTCCGCAAGAACATCCGCGATCCCCGGGTCAGCGACGTGACTTTTACCGCCGTGGAGTGCAGCAATGATTTTTCATACGCGACTGTCTACTACAGTCTGCTGACTGAAGATGAACAGGCGCAAAAAGAAGCGGAATCCGGCTTGGAAAAGGCTAAGGGAACCATGCGGCACTTGCTCGGCCAGAGCTTGACCATGTACAAGGTTCCGGAACTGATTTTCAAGCGGGACCAGTCCGTGATTTACGGCAGCAAGATCGACCGTTTGCTCGCTGACTTGAAGAAGCAGGAACAAGATCGCCAGAACTAGCAAAAAGCGCCTTCGGGCGCTTTTTTGCGTTTTAAGCAAGGAGAAAACAATGTTCAACGGAATTATCGTAATCGACAAGGCAGCGGGCATGACTAGCGGGGATGTGGTTTATAAGCTGCGCCGGCTCTTAAAGCAAAAGAAGATCGGCCACGCCGGGACCCTGGACCCGGAAGTCACTGGCGTTTTGCCTATTGCCCTGGGCCAGGCAACTAAACTGATTGAGCTGATGCATGAGCGGCCAAAAGCTTATGTTGGCGAAGGGATGCTGGGCCTGGCTACAGATTCTTATGACCTGGAAGGGAAAGTTTTGGCAGAGAAGAAACTGACTGAGCCGGTCAGCGACCAGGCCATCAAAGAGGCCATGCAGGCTTTGACCGGGGAAATCGTCCAGCAGCCGCCAATTTATTCCGCGGTCAGAGTCAATGGCAAGCGGCTCTACGAATATGCCAGAGAAGGGATCCCGGTTGACCGGCCCAAGCGGTCAGTCCAGGTTTTCCGCTATGATTTGACGCGGCCGAGCCAGTTTGACCCGGAAAAGGGCCGGCAGACTTTTACTTATGAAGTTGAATGCTCCAAGGGGACCTATGTCCGCAGTCTGGTCAACGACTTAGGCGAAGAACTGGGTCTACCGGCAGTGATGACCAAACTGCGGCGGACGGCCAGTTCCGGTTACAAGCTCCAAGACGCGGTTACTTTGGAAGAACTGGCGGAAAATCTGGACCATGCTGAAGATTATATTCAGCCAATCGACAGCTTTTTCGCTGACTACCCGCAATTTGATTTAGACGATGCCTTATGGCAGCAGGTGAAAAACGGGGCCTGGATCAAACTTCCTCTTGATGCAGACAAGGTCGCTTTGCGGTATAATAAAAAAGTTAAAGCGATTTACCGGGCTAAGGGACAAGGTCTCTACTGTCCGGACCTAATGCTTTTAGCTAATGAGTAATTGAGGGATTAAGTTTGAAAGTAATAAATCTAAGCTATCCGTTCAAGGAAGAACTGACGACCGGCAAGGTTGTGCTGGCCCTGGGCTTTTTTGACGGAGTTCATATCGGCCACCAGAAGTTGATCAAGGAAGCCCGGATAATTGCAGATGAGAAGGATCTGCCATTGATGGTGCTGACCTTTGACCGCCACCCCAAGGAGGTCTATGCCGGGGTCAAGAACTTTGAGTACTTGAACACACCGGAGGAAAAGGCCTACGAAATGTCCAAGATCGGGGTCGACTACCTGGTGATTCTCAAGTTTACGCCGGAGTTCAGCCAGCTGGCCCCCCAGGCCTTCGTTGATGAAATCATCATGGGCCTGAAGGCAGACACGGTTGTTGCCGGCTTTGACTACAGCTATGGCCCAAAGGATGTGGCCAACATGGAAAATCTGCCGGTCTTTGCCAAGGGCCGCTTTGACATCAAGGTGGTCCCGAAGCAGATCTTTGCCGGGGAAAAAATCGGTTCAACTGAAATCCGCCAGGCTGTGAAAAGCGGCAATCTCCGCTTGGCCACGGAGCTTTTGGGTCATCCGTATTTGACCAGCGGCAAAGTCGTCCACGGCTTCAGAAACGGCCACAAGCTAGGCTTCCCAACTGCGAATCTGGAATTGGCCTGGCCAAAAGTTCTGCCGAAAATCGGCGTCTACGCGACCATGACCCAGGTGGGGGACAGCTGGTACCAGTCAATGACCAGTGTCGGCTACAATGTCACTTTCAATGATGAGAAGAAGATTTACGTCGAATCTAACATCTTCGACTTTGACCAGGACATCTACGGCCAGCAAATCACCATCGCCTGGTACAAATACCTGCGCGGGGAAGAAAAGTTTGCCGACATGGCGGCTTTAAGCGAGCAGCTGAAGCTGGACCAGGTCGCCAGTGAAAACTATTTCAGTTCACTGATTGAGCAGTAATAAGAACGGTCTTTTTAAAGAGACCGTTTTTTTGCGGGATTTTTTTAGCATTCTCCTTGACTAACTGCTAATTTCTTGTTAATCTATACCATGTTAGCACATGAAAGTTGTGAGTGCTAAAAGTGAGGGCGATGTTATGTTGACCGAACGTCAAGAACTTATTCTAAAGACAATTATTCAGGACTTTACCAAGACGCATGAGCCGGTTGGCTCAAAGACAGTCATGAATCAATTGCCGATTAAAGTGTCCAGCGCGACCATCCGCAATGAGATGGCGGTCCTGGAAGAGCATGGCTTGATTGAAAAGACCCACTCCTCCAGCGGCCGGGTGCCATCGACTGAGGGTTACCGCTACTATCTGGACAATTTGGTGCAGCCGCTGCAGCTGCCGGAAGAAATTTACAATCAAATTGGCTACCAGTTTGACCAGCCGTTCAACCAAGTGGACGAGATCGTCAAGGAAGCCGCCAAGATCTTGTCCGACCTGACTGACTACACGGCCTTTGCTGAAGGGCCGGAAGTCAAGAATGTCAGCATCACGGGCTTCAGAATCGTGCCCCTGGCTCCCCGGCAGGTCATGGCTATCCTGGTAACCAGCGATGGGAGCGTCAAGAACCAACTTTACACCTTGCCGCGGCACATCTCAGGGGATGAAATTGAACAAGCTGTCCGCTTGATCAATGACCAGCTGGTTGGCAAGAATCTAAGCGAAATCAATAAGCAGACTTTTGAGCAATTGTCCAGCTCTAATATTGTCGGCAAGAACGCCCCGGAATTTCTGGAGCTTTTGGAAGCCGTCATTAAAGACGCGGCAAGCGAGCAGCTGTACGTTGACGGTCAGCTGAACCTGCTCAATAATACAGAAAACAGCGATTTAAAAGATATCAAGTCGCTCTATGAGCTGATCAATTCCAGCTCTTTAGCTGATGAGTTAATTGATCTGAGTGACAGTCCCGGCCATTATCCAGTTCATGTCCGCTTAGGCAGTGAGCTGCAAAATGACCTTCTCAAGGACTTCAGCCTGGTGACGGCTGAATACAGCGTGGGCCGCTACGGCCGGGGGACGATCGCCCTGCTGGGGCCGAGAAACATGCCTTACTCGGAAATGATCGGCTTGATGGAATACTTCCGCCAGGAACTGGCCCGCAAGTTATTAGATTACTATGGCAGATTTAAATAAGGAGGTTTGTCGTGAGCAAAGAAGAATTTCCAAGTGAAAAGGATTTGCCGCAAGAAGACCAGGAAAAGCCAGCCAAGCCAGCTGAAGCTGACAAGGGCAGCGTAAAAGAAGATAAAAAGGCAAAAGACGACAAAGAAGAAGCCGCCAAGCCAGTTGATGCAGAACTGGACCAGCTCAAGGCTGAAGTTGCCGCTTTGACCCAGAAGAACAAGGACCTGGAAGACAAGTACTTAAGAAGCGAAGCTGAGATTCAAAACGCCCAGCGCCGCTACAGCAAGGAAAGAGCCAACCTGGTCAAGTACGAGTCCCAGCGTCTGGGCAAGGATATCCTGGCCAGCGTGGACAACTTGGAAAGGGCTCTGCAGGTCAAGGCAGACGACGAGGCTTCCAGCCAGCTGAAGAAGGGGATCGAAATGACCCTGGAAGGCCTGGTCAGAGCCTTGAAGGACAACGGCATTGAAGAAATCAAGGCTGATGGCGAAAAGTTTGATCCGACATTGCACCAGGCGGTCCAAAGCGTACCGGCTGAAAATGATGATCAAAAAGACCATGTCGTTCAGGTCCTGCAAAAGGGTTACGTCTACAAGGACCGGACCCTGCGGCCAGCCATGGTTGTCGTTGCCCAGTAAGGCAATTTTTTAACAAAGCAATAAACAAGCAAAAATAAATCAAAGGAGATAAAAAGACAATGTCTAAAGTTATTGGGATTGACTTAGGTACCACCAACTCAGCAGTTGCGGTTTTGGAAGGCAAGGAACCAAAGATTATTACCAACCCGGAAGGCGCTAGAACTACCCCTTCAGTAGTTGCCTTCAAGGACGGCGAAATTCAAGTCGGTGAAGTTGCCAAGCGGCAAGCCATCACCAACCCGAACACCATCGTTTCCATCAAGCGGCACATGGGCGAAAGTGACTACAAGGTCAAGGTTGGCGACAAGGCTTACACCCCGCAGGAAATTTCAGCCATGATCTTGCAATACATCAAGAAGTTCTCAGAAGACTACCTTGGTGAACCAGTTACTGACGCGGTTATTACCGTTCCAGCCTACTTCAACGACGCTCAACGGCAAGCAACCAAGGACGCCGGCAAGATCGCGGGCCTCAACGTGCAACGGATCATCAACGAACCAACTGCTTCAGCCCTGGCTTACGGCTTGGACAAGGATGAAGACGACGAAACTGTTCTGGTTTACGACCTTGGTGGTGGTACTTTCGATGTTTCTGTTCTGCAATTAGGTGACGGCGTCTTCCAAGTTCTGTCAACCAACGGTGATACTCACCTGGGTGGGGACGATTTCGACAACAAGATCATCGACTGGCTGGTTGCTGGCTTCAAGCAAGAAAACGGCGTTGACTTGTCCAAGGACAAGATGGCAATGCAGCGCTTGAAGGATGCAGCTGAAAAGGCCAAGAAGGACTTGTCAGGCGTATCTTCAACCCACATCTCTCTTCCATTCATCTCTGCTGGTGAAGCAGGTCCTCTGCACCTGGAAGCAGACCTTACCCGGGCTAAGTTCAACGAACTGACTGACGACTTAGTGCAAAGAACCAAGATCCCATTTGACAACGCCCTGCGTGACGCTGGCCTGTCAGTTGGCGACATCGACAAGGTTATCTTGAATGGTGGTTCAACCCGTATTCCAGCCGTTCAAGAAGCCGTAAAGCAATGGGCCGGCAAGGAACCAGACCACTCAATCAACCCAGACGAAGCCGTTGCTTTGGGTGCAGCAATCCAAGGCGGGGTTATCTCCGGTGACGTTAAGGACATCGTTTTGCTTGACGTTACTCCGCTTTCCCTGGGTATTGAAACCATGGGCGGGGTCTTTACCAAGCTGATCGACAGAAACACCACCATCCCAACTTCCAAGAGTCAGATCTTCTCAACTGCCGCTGACAACCAACCAGCCGTTGACATCCACGTTTTGCAAGGTGAACGGCCAATGGCAGCTGACAACAAGACTTTGGGCCGCTTCGAACTGACTGACATTCCAGCTGCTCCACGTGGCGTGCCGCAAATCCAAGTTACCTTCGACATCGACAAGAACGGTATCGTTAATGTTTCAGCTAAGGACATGGGGACTGGCAAGGAACAAAAGATTACCATCCAATCAGCTTCTGGCTTGTCAGACGAAGAAATCGAAAGAATGAAGAAGGAAGCTGAAGAACACGCTGACGAAGACGCAAAGAAGAAGGAAGAAGTTGACCTCAGAAACGAAGTTGACGGCTTGATCTTCCAAACCGAAAAGACTTTGAAGGAAGTTGACGGCAAGCTCCCAGACAGCGATGTTCAACCAGTTAAGGATGCCCTGGAAGACCTGAAGAAGGCCCAAAAGGACAACAATCTGGACGAAATGAAGGAAAAGAAGGACGCTTTGAGCAAGGTTGCCCAAGACCTGGCTGTCAAGCTCTACCAGCAAAACGCCCAAAACCAGCAAGGCCAAGGCGGTCAAGCAGGCCCAACTGACAATGGTTCAAATGGCGCAAACGGCGACACGGTTGACGGCGACTTCACCAAGGTAGACCCAGACAAGTAAAGCGACTATAATTAAACAAAAGGAGAAGAACTGCTTGATGTAGTTCTTTTCTTTTGTTAGTAAAAGGAGCAATAATAAACAGATGGCAGCAAACCGTGACTATTATGACGTCTTAGGCGTGAGCCGGGATGCCAGTGACGCAGAAATCAGCAAGGCCTACCGGAAGTTGGCCAAGAAGTATCACCCGGACTTAAACCACGAAGCAGGGGCAGAAGAAAAGTACAAGGAAGTCAACGAAGCTTACGAAGTGCTTCATGACCCGCAAAAACGGCAACAGTATGACCAATTTGGCCAGGCTGGCATGAATGGCCAGGGCGGCTTTGGCGGCCAGTACGGTGGCCAGGGCTTTGGCGGAGCTGATTTTGGTGACTTTGGTGACATCTTCAACAGCTTCTTTGGCGGCGGCGCCCGCCAGCAGGTAGACCCGACCGCTCCGCAGCGGGGGGCCGACCTGGACTACACCATGACAATCGACTTTATGGACGCCATCAAGGGCAAGACCAGTGAAATCAGCTACAGCCGGTCAACTACCTGTGAAGTCTGCAAGGGTTCCGGAGCTGAAAAGGGCACACACCCGATCACCTGCGACAAGTGCGGGGGCAGCGGCATGATGACCATTACGCAAAGAAGCGTTCTGGGCATGATCCAGCGGCAAACGACCTGTGACAAGTGCGCCGGCAGCGGGGTCATCATCCAGCATCCATGCCAGAATTGCCACGGCAAGGGGGTCAAGACCCAGAAGCAGACCCTGCAGGTCAAGGTGCCAGCTGGCATCGACAACGGCCAGCAGATCCGCCTTGCCGGCCAAGGTGAGGCCGGCAAGAACGGCGGACCTTACGGGGATCTTTACATCGTCTTCCGGGTGCGGCCAAGCAAGGACTTCATCAGACGTGGCCAGACCATCTACACGACCGTGCCGATTTCCTTTGCCCAGGCAACCTTGGGGGATGAAATCAACGTCAAGACGGTTTACGGCGACACGAAACTGAAGATTCCAGCCGGCACCCAGCCAAACCAGAAGTTTACTTTAAAGGACAAGGGTGTTCCGAGCCTGCGCGGCGGCAGCACCGGTGACCAGGTAACCACGGTTGAAATCGTGATTCCTAAGTCGATCAACGAGGCCCAGCGCAAGGCACTGCTGGAATTCGTCAAAGCCAGCGGCGGCTCCATTGCCCCGCAGGAAAAAGGCTTCTTTGAACGTTTGAAGGAGAAGCTGAGCTAAATTTTTAAAGCAATTTAAGGAGGCAGTCTGCAAGGACTGCCTTTTTTGATGACTGGGAAAAGACAAACGGTTTGTTTTCAGTTATAATTGTTAAGTACTTTAGTAAGGATGCGAGAAAATATATGGACTTAGAAAAATTAAAAGACTACCAAAAGCACATCCGCAATTTTTCAATCGTGGCCCACGTTGACCACGGCAAATCAACGATTGCCGACCGGATTCTGGAATTGACGGACACGGTTTCCAAGCGGCAGCTGAAAAATCAAATGCTGGATGACATGCCCCTTGAACGGCAGCGGGGGATTACCATCAAGATGAACTCGGTGCAGGTCAAGTACCACGCCAATGACGGGGAAGACTACATTTTCCACTTGATCGACACCCCAGGCCACGTCGACTTCTCCTATGAAGTTTCCCGGTCCCTGGCCGCCTGTGAAGGGGCTGTCCTGGTCGTTGACGCCTCCCAGGGTGTTCAGGCCCAGACCCTGTCTAACACTTACCTGGCCTTGGAAAATGACCTGGAAATCCTGCCTGTTTTAAACAAGATTGACCTGCCTAGCGCCGACCCGGACATGGCCAAGAGCGAAATCAGCGACATGCTGGGCTTGGACGCCAGCGATGCCGTGGAAGTTTCCGGCAAGACCGGGGCAGGAATTCCGGAACTTTTGGAAAGAATCGTAACCGATATTCCAGCTCCGACCGGGGACTTGACCAAGCCCCTTAAGGCCTTGATCTTTGACTCCAAGTACGATGACTACCGGGGAGTGGTCATGTCCGTTAGAATCGAAGAAGGCACGGTTAAGCCGGGCGACGAAATCATGATCATGAACACTGGCAAGAAGTACGAAGTAACTGAAGTCGGCGTTTCCAGCCCCCACCCGGTTAAAGAAGACATCTTGATCGCCGGGGATGTTGGCTACATTACCGCCAATATCAAGTCCGTCCGGGAAACCCGGGTCGGGGACACCATCACCAGCGCTGAAAACCCGACGAAAGAAGCCTTGCCAGGCTACCGGCAAATTCCGCCAATGGTTTACTCTGGTATGTACCCAACCGACAACAGAGATTATGACGACTTAAAGGAAGCCCTGCAGAAATTGCAGCTTAACGATGCTTCCCTGGAATTTGAGCCAGAAACTTCCCAAGCTCTGGGCTTTGGTTTCCGCTGCGGCTTTTTGGGCCTTCTGCACATGGACGTCGTTCAAGAGCGGCTGGAGCAGGAATTTGACCTGGACCTCATCATGACCGCTCCATCAGTTGACTACCACGCCATCATGCCGACTGGGGAGGTCAAATTGATTGACAACCCGGCTGACCTGCCGGATGCCGGTGAATATAAAGAACTGCAAGAGCCTTACGTCAAGGCGGAAATCATGGTGCCAAACGACTTCGTCGGAGCAGTAATGCAACTGTGTGAAGGCAAGCGGGGTGAGTTCCAGACCATGGATTACCTGGACAAATACCGGGTCAATGTGATCTACGAAATGCCCCTGGCAGAAATCATCTACGACTTCTTTGACCAGCTCAAGTCCTCGACCAAGGGCTATGCTTCTTTGGACTATGAAATCATCGGCTACAAGGCCACCAACCTGGTCAAGATCGACATCCTCTTGAACAAGGAACCGATCGATGCCTTGAGCTTTATCGCCCATCGAGAAGAAGCCCGGGACCGGGCTGTCCAAATGTGCAGCCTTTTGAAGAAGCTGATTCCGCGGCAAAACTTCCAAGTCGATATTCAAGGGGCAATCGGGTCCAAGATCATTTCCCGGGCCACGATCAAGCCTTACCGAAAAGACGTTACCTGGAAGATCCACACCGGTGACCCGGACCGGCGAGCTAAGCTTTTAGAGAAGCAAAAGCGGGGCAAGAAGCGGATGAAGTCAGTTGGCCGGGTGGAAGTCCCGCAGGATGCCTTCATGGCAGTATTACGGATGAATGACGATGACATCAAAGGCAAGTAAAAATACAAAAGATCACCCAGTCCGCCGGATTATTCTGCGCCTGGTTGCCGTAATTCTCTTTTTGCTGGGCCTGGCTTTAGTCTTTAACCGGCAGATCAGCGCTTTTTTGGTCAAGCAGAATCAGACCGCGGCTTTAAAGGGCCTGACCCGGGACCAGGTCGTGCAGAACCAGAAAGAGAAGGGGATGTACGACTTTAAGAAGGTAAAGTCAATTGACTTTGCCCAAACCACCCGCAGCCGGGTCAAGAACACTGCTGGCGCTATTGGGGCGATTTCTATCCCTAGTGTCAAGCTCTACCTGCCGATTATGCAGGGCTTGTCGGATTCGGCTTTGTCAACCGGGGGCGGCACTATGCGGGCTGACCAGAAGATGGGGAAGGGGAACTACCCTTTGGCTGGCCACTACATGACCGACCAGGGTGCCCTTTTTTCACCCCTTGAGCGGGTCAAGCTGGGCAGCATGGTCTATTTGACCGACTTGAAGAAGGTCTACGCTTACAAGATCTACTACAAGAAGGTAGTTGACCCCAGCGCTGTCTGGCTGGTCGCCAACACCAAGAAGAAGATCGTGACCTTGATCACTTGTGCCGACGGCGGGGTAAACCGCTGGTCTTTAAGAGGCAAACTGACCGCGATCAAGCCGGCCAGCAAGCAGAATTTGGAGATGTTTAAACTTCGATGAAATGGCAAGAAAGAACAGCTGCTCCTTTGGCCAGTAACCTAGTTGAGGAATTTCAACTTAGCCCATTAACGGCTAAGTTGTTTTCTTTGCGGGGAATTGACAGTGAGGAAAAAATCGACTACTGGCTCCGCGCTAATGAAAATGACCTGGCTGATCCCTTTTTGATGCATGACATGGACAAGGCAGTCGGCCGGATCAACCAGGCTTTGGACGAGGGAGAAAAAATTACCATCTACGGGGACTATGATGCCGACGGGATTACCGCCACGGCCATCATGACGGAAATGCTGACCATCATGGGTGCTGATGTCCACTACTTCATTCCTGACCGCTTTAAAGACGGCTACGGGCCAAGTTTGGACCGCTACAAGGAGATTGTGGCAGATGGGACCAAATTGATCATTACTGTTGACAACGGGGTGACCGGGATTGAAGAAGTGGCCTATGCCCAGTCTCACGGCGTGGACGTGATTGTCACCGACCACCACACCTTCAAAGATGAAAAGCCGGACGCTTATGCCCTGGTGCACTGCAACTACCCAGGCCAGGCTTATCCTTTTGACGACTATTGCGGGGCCGGGGTGGCTTATACCATTGCCCGGGCAGTCTTAGAAGATACGGCCAGCGAATTTTTGGAACTGGCCATGATCGGAACGATCGGGGACATGGTCAAAGTTTCCGGTGAAGGGCACATTATCGTCAAGCGGGGCCTGGAGATGCTGAATGAAAGCTCCCGGCCGGGCCTGGTGGCCCTTATCCGCAATGCCGGCCTTACCCCGGGGATGATTGATGAAGAAGACGTTGGCTTTAGCATCGCTCCCCGTTTAAACGCCTGCGGCCGCCTGGCTGATGCCAGCCTGGCCGTAAGGCTGCTTTTGGCGGAAAGTCCGGGCGAGGCCCAGGAATTAGCCGATCAGATTGAAAAGCTGAACAATGAGCGAAAAGACTTGACCCAAGCGACCATGCAGGCGGCTGAGGCTCAAATTAAGCGCCAGGGCTACCAGAAAGAAGCGACATTGACCCTGTATGACCCGGCCTGGCATGAAGGGGTCATGGGGCTGGTGGCCAATAAGGTAGTTGAAAAATACCACAAGCCGACCTTGATGCTGACGAAAAACGAGGCCGGCCTGGTCAAGGGGTCCGGCCGGTCCAGCCAGGGCTTCAACTTGTTCAATGCCTTGAAGCCTTTTGAAGGCAAGTCCATCACCCAGTTTGGCGGCCATGACTTTGCCTGCGGCCTGTCGACGACTGAGGAAAATCTGAACCAGCTCAGGCGCGACTTTAACCAAAGCTATAAGGCAGGAGAGAAGGCTCCGGAAAAGGTCCAGGAATATGATGGCACGATCAGTCCATTAGATGTTGATTTGACCAGCGTTTATGACCTGGCCCAGGCCGGTCCTTTTGGCACGGACAACCCCCAGCCGGTCTTTTTGCTGGACAAGCCGCAGATTTCTAACTTCCGCCCTATGCGGAAGGGCTGCAGCTTCATGGTGGGCCCGGTCAGGGCGGTGGACTTTGACCACGGCTTAAACCAAACTGTCCTGCCTTATTTGCAGCAGATGCTGGTCAAGCTTGCTTCTAACACTTTTAAAGGCAAGACCAATGTCCAGTTCCGGATCGTTGACCTGCATTACGGGCAGCCGCTTTACGCTCCGCCGGCCCGGGTCGTTGACTTCCGGGGCCAGGAGAATTTGCTGGGTTTTGCTGACAAGTATCTCTTGTTTGATGAGAAAAATCTCAGCCAGGCCATGAATCATTTTGGCATAACTAAAGAGCAGATTTCCCTGGCCAAGGAAAATGAAGACCTCAGCCAGCAGATCGTGTCAGTTCTTGACGTGCCGGCCAATGAGGCCCAGCTGAACTTTGTCCTGGCCAAGCCTTACCGCCAGCTCTACCTGCGCTTTCAGCTGGACCAGCTGCCAGGGGAGGCCCTGCCCAGCCGGGGCAACTTCGGCCTTGTCTGGCAGTACTTTTTAGCCCACCCGGGACTAAAACCGAATGATTACATGCAGGCTGCCGGCCAGCTGGGGATGGATCCGGACAGCATCATGTTTATTTTGAGGGTGTTTTTTACCCTTGATTTTGTTAAAATGGAAGAGGACAGATTGCTCCCTAAGCCGAGTCCGACAAAGAAGTCTTTGGACGATTCAGCCTATTACCGGTCAGTGAAAGCAGAATATGCCTTCGTTAACAAATTACGAACAATCTCTTCGAATGAATTAATTCGCTATGCCAGTGGTCTAGCAAATGGAGGATTACAAAATGTCAATTGATTTTAAGAAGTACATTGCCAGCGTCAAGGACTTCCCGAATGAAGGAATCATCTTCCGGGACATCACCCCGATCCTGCAAGACGGTGAAGCCTTCGCGGCAGCTACTCACGAAATTGCTGAATACGCCAAGAGCCGGCAAGCTGACGTGATCGTCGGGCCGGAAGCCCGGGGCTTCCTGGTCGGGACTCCGGTAGCAATCGAACTGGGTATCGGCTTCGTGCCAGCCCGTAAGCCCCACAAGCTGCCACGGGAAGTAGAAGCTGCGGCTTACGACCTGGAATACGGGTCAAACGTCCTGGAAATGCACAAGGACGCGATCAAGCCTGGCCAAAGAGTAGTCATCTGCGACGACTTGATGGCTACGGCCGGCACCCTGCACGCTACTAAGGAATTGATTGAACGCCTGGGCGGGAAGGTTGTCGGGGCAGCCTTTTACATTGAACTGACCGACCTTAAGGGCAGAGAAAAGTTCCCGGACGTGGACATCTTCTCCCTGGTTCAATACACCGGCGCTTAATTTTAAGAGCAAGACAGAAAAAACGGCTTTACCGGAAGGTAGAAGCCGTTTTTGTTTGTATTAAAAAAAGTAAAACTATTGCAGCCGATCCAGGTGGTCCAGGTGCTCGGTCATCGCGTCGATGATCTGCACGATGTCCTGGTCGTTGATTGAATAGTAGACAAAAGTGCCTGCTTTGCGTTTCTGCACGAAATCGTATTTTTTCAAAATACCGAGCTGCTTGGAAATTACCGGCTGAGAGACGCCCAGGTGGCCGACGATTGCTGAAACCGGGCTTTCGCCGTGTGTTCTCAGGTAAAAGAGAATATGGATCCGCAGGCTGTTGCCCAAGACCTTGAAAAGGCGGGCCGCCTGGTCGATCAGTTCTTCATGTGTCATGCGGGTCTCCTTTCCAGTTTTCCCCCTTGATTATATATCATTTTTGTAATATAGTGTAGGCAAGAGCAAATATACCAAAAACGATATATAAAAGATTGCGCAGGTAAAAATCATGAAAGACCAAGCATCAAAAAGGTATTTGTGGGTGACTGTCTTCAATGTCACCATTACGGCCGCGGAAATTGCCGGCGGGATTGTCTCCGGTTCCCTGGCCCTCTTGTCAGATGCTTTGCATAACTTAAGTGACGTCGTTTCCATTGTGGTGGCCTTCGCGGCAAATTTGATCGCCAAAAGAAGCAAGGATCAGCACAAGACTTTTGGCTACAAGCGGGCGGAAACCCTGGCTGCCTACACCAACGGACTTTTCTTGCTGGCCATCAGCATCTATCTTTTCATCTCGGCCATCCAGCGCTTCAGCAAGCCTGAACCGATTGAAGGGGGAGTCATGTTTATCGTCTCCTTGATCGGCTTGGCCGGCAACTTGATCTCCATGCTGATCCTGGGCAAGGGGAGCAAGGAAAACTTGAATGCCCGGGCCCTCTTTTTGAACATGATGTCGGACACCTTGTCCAGCGTGGCTGTCGTGGTGGGGTCACTCTTGATTTATTACCGAAACTGGACCCTGGTGGACCCGGTCTTAACTATGGCCGCGGCAATTTTCCTCTTGAAAGAGGCTTTTGAAGTCACCAGAGACTCAGCCAACGTTTTGATGGAAACTAACCCTAATCTGGACCTGGATGCCATCGAAAAGGCGGTTTTGGCCTTTAAAGAGGTAAGGCAGCTCCACCACCTGCATGTCTGGCGTTACAGCGACGATACCATCATGCTGGACGCCCACATTATTGTTGACTCCGGTCTTACCGCCAAGCGGATTGAAGAACTTGATGAAGAGATTGCAGACTGCTTGAAGGAAAAGTTTGCCATCAACCATGTTACCCTGCAGGCAGAATGCAGCCGGGGGCTGGACGAGGACCTTTTGTCAACCAACAAGGAAAATTAAGAAAGGATTAGCCAGCTTTAAAAAAAGAGAAAATTGGGGTCAAAAGGCTTATCTTCGCAAGGCTTAGCCCTTAGAAGAATTAAAGTTAGCAAAAAATAGCAAGAAAATGAAAATTATTTTAAAAATGACTTGCTAACTTTCAGAAAGAGTATTATAGTTACTTCTATAAAAACTAGTGATTGAATTTTTAGGAGGTAATATCATGGCTAAAAAAGATCTCGATTGGGCAAATATCGGCTTTGGCTATCATCAAACCGACAAGCGCTACGTGGACTATTTCCACGACGGTGCCTGGGAAGGCGGCAAGCTGACCGACGACCCTAATGTCGTATTAAATGAATGTGCTGAAACCCTGCAATATGCCCAGCAAGTTTTTGAAGGGATGAAGGCCTACACTTGGAAGGACGGCTCAGTTGTCGTCTTCCGGCCAGACCAAAACGCGGAACGGATGTACAACTCTGCTAAGCGGATCGAAATGGAGCCTTATCCAAAGGACAAGTTCGTTGAAGCCATCGACCAAGTGGTCAAGGGCAATGTTGACTGGGTACCGCCATACGGTTCAGGCGCGACTCTTTACCTGCGTCCATACGAAATCGGCACCACCCCAATCATCGGGGTTGCTCCGGCAACTGACTACATGTTCAGGGTCTTCGCTACGCCAGTTGGCCCATACTACAAGGGCGGGGCTACGCCAGTTGCTGTCCAAGTTGCGCAATATGACCGTGCCGCTCCTCGCGGGACTGGTCACGTTAAGGCCGCTTTGAACTATGCCATGAGTTTGAAGGCGACTGTTACTGCCCACCAGGCTGGTTTTGCTGAAAACATGTACCTGGACCCAGCTACTCAAACTTACATTGAAGAAACGGGTGGCTCAAACATTATCTTCATCGACCAAAACAACCACTTGGTCGTTCCTAAGTCAAATTCAATTTTGCCATCAATCACTAGACGCTCCATTGTATACTTGGCTGAACACTACCTCAACTTGACGGTTGAAGAAAGAAAGGTCCGCTTCGACGAAGTTCCATCCTTCAAGGAATGTGCTTTGGTCGGCACGGCAGCCGTATTGTCACCAGTTGGCCGCATCGTCAACGGTGACCAGGTCATCGACCTGCCATCAGGCATGGACAAGCCAGGCAAGTTCATGGAAGAACTTTACAACACTTTGACTGGCATTCAAAACGGGGAAGTCGAAGCCCCAGAAGGCTGGATCCACCACGTGATGTAAAAATCATAATCAAGAATACGATAAAAAATAGCAGTTTTCGCAACTGCTATTTTTTTCTTGCTTTGGCCAGGGCCAGAAACTGTTATAATAAAAGCTAGTCAAACTAGCGAGGTGTATGATGAACAAATTTTGGAACCACATTGATCAGAAGTATTTTAAGATTGCCCTCTACTGTCTGGGCACGGTCTTTGCCGGTCTCTTCATCCTGCTTTTAGCCTATGAGTCAACTGGCTTCTGGGTCAGGGTAGGCAAGATTCTGGCGGCAATTGCCCAGCCTTTGACTTACGGCCTGGTTTTAACCTATCTCTTGATGCCCTTGACCAACTTCTTTGACCGGAAGTTTTCCAAGGGCAGCAGCCGGGGAGCAGTGGCGACGGCCAGCCGGTCAGCCGCCGTGGCCTTGACCCTGCTCTTGCTGCTCCTGGTTATTTTACTGGCCGCGACAGCGGTTTTCGTGACTTTCTCCAAGCAGCTGAGCCATTTCAGCCTGGACAGCTTAGAAAGCCTCTATGACCAACTGAAGGCCCAGTACAGCAGCTTTATCAACGAAATCATGGCCTACCTGCAAAAGCAGGGCTGGTCGACCAGCGGCATGGTTTCCTACCTGCAAAAAGGGGTCGGCCGGGTAACTGGCTTTTTGAGCGACTTCTTCTTCGGGGTGATTTTTGCCATCTACTTCCTCTACGACGGCCAACGAATCGCGGCTTACTGGAAGAGAAACCTGGGCACCCTCTTAAATAGAAAGGTGATCAAGGGAATCAAACTCTTCTTAGCAGACGCTGACCGGGCCTTCTCCGGCTACATCAGAGGGCAGATTATCGATGCTTTTATCGTTGGCCTTTTAGTCAGCCTGGCCATGCTGATTGCCAAGGTCCCATATGGCCTTTTGATCGGCCTGGTGACCGGGCTGGGGAACCTGATCCCCTACTTTGGCCCGATTTTAGGCTATGGGATGGTAATTTTAGCCTGCACCCTCAGCCAGAACATGACGGCCCTGATCGTGGGGATGATCATTCTCCTCTTGATCCAGGCGATTGACGGCAATATCCTCAACCCCAAGCTTTTGTCTTCAGCCATCCATATTCACCCCCTGTACGTCATCGCCTGCGTGATTGCTGGCGGGGCCATGGGCGGTTTTGTAGGGATGCTGATTGCTGTTCCGATGGGGGCCTTGCTGAAAACTGAATTCGAGCGCTTGATTGCTTACCGGCAAAAGCAGCTGGAAAAGAGCAAAGAGGCAAGTGAAGAGTAAGCAGTAAATAGATATAAGAACAAAGTAAAAGGACTCGCGAAAGCGGGTCCTTTTTGGTCAGATTAAACAGTAATAAGTATTAAGCATTTAGTATTTAGGAGATAATTAAGTTAGCCTTACTGGCCATTAGCCAGCTGAACCTTTTTCAGGCCCGCAGCCTGGCGGACCAGGTTGCTGATTCTCTGCCGTTCTGCCAGGCTGATGTGCTGGTAGGAGACTCCATCTTGGTTAAAACCGGTCCCGTGGGTGTAGTCGGTTTCCAGCTGGTCGTCACTGGCCCGGTAAGACTTGGCCATCTGGGTCAAGTCGCTGAAAGTCAAATCAGTTCTGACCTGGCTGGAGACAGAATTAAGGAAGGCAGGCTTTAAGAGGCTTTGCACATCGGCTCCGCTCTTAATAATGGCGGTCAAAACCTGTCTTTGCCGTTTTTGCCGGCCGTAGTCGCCTTCAGGGTCGTCATAGCGCATCCGGCAGTATTCCAGGGCCTTGTCCCCGTTCATGTGGGTCGTCACGTCCTTTTTGTAGCTGTAGCCTTCGTAGTCAAAGCTCATGAGGGGAGTAATGTCGACCCCGCCCAGCTGGTCGATGATCGACTTCATCCCGCCCATGTTGATCAAGGCATAAGTATTGACTGGAATCTTGAAATACCGGTCTAAGGTCTGGCTGAGCAGCTTGACCCCGCCATAAGTATAGGCTGCATTGATTTTAGAAGGAGAGTATTGCGGATATTGGGGGAAGTTGACCTGGAAGTCCCGCTCGATGCTGACGATGGTCGACTTTTTGGTCTGGGGATTAAGGACTAAGACCATGATGGAGTCGGTCCGGCCCTTGTAGTCCCGGCCCAAGGCCCCGGTGTCAGTTCCCATCAAGAGGACGACCAGGGGCTTGTTTTTCTTTAAAACTTCTTCCTTGCTGCCATTTTCAGCGGCCTTTAAGCCGCTTTTTTGGTAAGACCGGCTGACAGCTCTTTCCACATTGAAGTAGCTGTAGGCCAGCATGCCGGATAAGATGGCCAGCAACAGAATTGCCAGACTCATGATGATTCTAAAAATTCGCTTGCGCATTAAATTCTTCTTTCCCTGTAAAGTTAATTGTCAAAAAATAGGCAAACACACATTTATTTGTTACTTGTTCTTCATGACCGGCTGGTAGACCAGGTCAATCAATACGGCAGCCAGGAAGGCTACGGCCAAAGAGGTCAAGAGCTCCTTAATCCCGATGGCCGGCATGGCGATGCCCAAAAGTGCTAAAAGGCAGGTCAAAAGGATATCGGCGATCTGGACAGTGGCTACCGGTTTAGATGGGGTAGACTGCCAGAAGAAGCGCTTGGTCCGGGTGATCAAGACGATCATCATGGCGCTCATAACTAAGAAGACGTAGACCATGGTGCCAACTTGATCATGATTTACCCCGGCCTTTGTTAAGACTGAGACAAAGGCAAAGCCAATGACGGTCCAGGCTCCAGCCAAGGAGAAGGCAATTTTGGCCAGCTTGCCCATGTCCCAGTTCTCCGGCTTGTAAGTGATGTGAGTATTGTCGGTCCCAATCATCATGGTGACCATGTTGTTCATGATCGTGTAGATGACCATGGCATTTAAGGCCATCGGCAGGTAGCCGAAAATAAGGTAAGAGAAGGTCAAGATCATGGTCAGTTCAGCCGTTCTGGCCAGTTTGGTCAAAGACCAGGTGGTCATCCGCTGGTAAACCCGGTGGCCGGCATCCAAGATCTTGACGATAGGGCTAAGGCCCTCATCCAAAAGAACCATCTTGCTGCTCTTTTTTGCCACGTCAGCGGCGTTTGACACAGCGATGCCGACTTCAGCCTGCTTGAGGGCAGGGGAGTCGTTGACCCCGTCCCCGGTCATGCCGACGATATAGCCGGCCTTTTGGAAGTACTTGACCATGGCCAGCTTGTCTTCTGGCAAAACGTCGGCGATCCCGGCCAGGTCTTCAGACTTTACGCCCTCTTTAAAGTCACTGATGGAGATGACTTTGCCAGTCAAGCCGACTTCTTCAGCTACGCTGGCCGCGGTTTTCTGGTTGTCCCCGGTCAGCATGACCGGTTTGATTCCCCGCTTGACCAGTTCGGCCAGGGCAGCTTTTGAATCAGCTCTGACCTTGTCTTTAGTGATAAAAATTCCCGCCAAGCGGTCATCGAGCAAAATTCCGACTGACCGGCCCAGGCTGAGGTCGACAGCTGCCATTTTTTCAGAAATAGCCGGGTCAATCTTACTGAGCTGCTTGACTGAGCCCAGCTTGACGTTATGGTCATCTCCTTGCCCTTCAGAATAGCCCTGGCTGGAAGTGAAGGGGGTAAAGTCTTCTGCTTCTTTGACTGATATCTTTTTCTCTTGCAGATAGTCCATTAAAGCCAGGTCGATCACGCTTTGGTTGCGCTGGTCGATGGCCAGGCTGGTCAAGGCCAGGACTTCTTCATCTGAGAGCTTTGAAAAATTAGCAAAAGAGGCAACAGCCGTCTTGTTCTCAGTAATGGTCCCGGTCTTGTCCAGTAAGAGCAGGTTCAGGTTGGCCGCGTCTTGAATCCCGGTCAAGTCACTGGTCAAAACCCCCTCTTTTGACAGGCGGGTAGCCTCAAAGGAGTTGGAGAGGGCAAAAGTTGACGGCATAGCTACCGGAATAGAAGCGATGAACATCATGGCCAGGAAGGGCAGCATTTCCAAGACATTTTCGCCCCGGATGACAGCCGCGATCAAGAGGATGACGGTCAAAACCCCGTCCAAAAGGCAGAGGTAGTAGATAATCTTGGTCAAAAGCTGCTGCAAGTGGCCAGGTGCCGCGGACGTGTTGATCAAGTTGATGGTCTGCCCGCTTCTGGAATTGGTCCCGGTCGCGCTGACCTTGCCCAGGGCCTCGCCGTCCATGACGGTCGTGCCCGCGAAGGCGGTCGCCCCGGCTTTTTTATGGACATTCTTGGCTTCCCCGGTGATTGAGGATTCATCTAAGGTCAAGTCCCCGTCCAAAAGGTCAATGTCGGCGGCCAAAATGTCCCCTCTTTGCAGGTTGACGATATCGCCGACTACCAGGTACTTGGAGTCAATTTTTTGCCAGCGGTCATCTCTTAAAACAGCGACTACCGGGGTCAGCTGCTGGGAAATTGAACTCAGGACCTTGCGGGACTTCTTCTTCTGCGTGGCCCCGTTGTAGGCGGCAAAGAGCAGCATAAGCAAAACGAAGAGGGACTGGATCCACTTGCCCAGGGCACATTCCAAGAGCAGTGCCGCCTCCAGAATCCAGGCACTGAGATTCCAAAGCTTGCCGGCAAATTCCTTCCAGAAGCTGAATTCCGGTTCCGGCACCTGGTTGAGTCCGTCTTTTTTTAAGCGCAGGTCAGCTTCGGCCTGCGTCAAGCCTTTTACTTTCATTCAAAGATCTCCTTGTAATTATTCTTCAGTCGTTACGTGTTACATATAGAAGTTATTTTTCTCACTATTCATTGTAGTCCCCGGGTTGATATAAATAAAATACTGTTTTATGATGTTAGATATCTAAAAAGTTGATATCTGATAAACGAAGAGATCAAAGAATAAGAATGATGAAATAGAAAAAAGAGGGAAGAAAATGAATTTCAAGCAGCTCAATTACTTTTTAGTCGTGGCTGAAGAAGGGCAGATTACTTCAGCGGCCAAGCGGCTCTTTGTCGGTCAGCCGGCCCTCAGCTACCAGCTAAAGCAATTAGAAGAGGAACTGGGGGCAAAACTTTTTGTCCGCCAGCCCTATGGAATTGAACTGACCGAAGCGGGAAAAAAACTGCGGGATTATGCCGGCCAGATTTTGACTTTAGCCAAAAACGCCCAAACGGAAATTACGGAGCTGGACCGAGGCGGACGGGGAAGGGTCAAACTTGGCTCTGTCTCTTCTTCAATTGGCGAGCTTCCCTCCGCTAAATTGACGGCTTTTGCCCGCCAGCATCCCGGCGTCTCCTTTGACATCTACGAAGACAACACTTTCGGCATCCTGGACAAGCTGCAGGGCAACCTGCTGGACCTGGCCATCGTCCGCACCCCCTACAACCGGGTCAACTTGCACTTTGTCGACATCAGCGATGAGCCGATGACCGCTGTTACCTGCCAGGACTTTTTTCCTGGTAAAGAAAAGGTAGGGCTGCAAGACCTGGCTGGCCAGCCCCTGGTCATCTATCGGCGCTTTGAAGGCATGTTTAAGGAAGCCTTCGCGGAAAAAGGCTTGACTCCAAATTTCGTGGTCAAGTGCGATGATTCCAGAACCGCCATCCGCTGGAGTGACTCCGGTCTGGGGATTGCCCTAGTGCCGGAATCAATTGCCAAAACTTACGCCAAAGGCCACATTTATCCGGTTGATTTAGCCAAGTGGCGGACCCGCCTGCAGCTGGTTTGGCGCAAAGACCGGGTGGTCACCCCTCTTATGGCGCAGATTATCTCCCTCTATGACTAATATCAAAGCAAAACAAAAACTGGAAGCCAATACATGGTTTCCAGTTTCTTTGTTTCTACTGTCAGTTTTTTATGCCCGGCTGGAAGTCAGGTTCATCCGCCGTTCAAAGTAGTTGAGCAGACGGGTCAAAATAAAGGTGACCACGAAGTAGATGCACATGGTGATAAAAAGCGGCATGACCCCGCGGTAGGTCGCGGTTTGGACCAGGCCGGTCTCGTACATCAATTCCCCGACCCCGATGACGGAGACCAGGGAGCTGTCCTTGGTCAAGGTAATGAATTCATTGCCCAGGGCTGGCCAGATATTCTTCAAGGCTTGCGGGAAGACCACGTAGCGGTAGGTCTTGGCCTGGCTGAGGCCCAGGGACCGGGCAGCTTCAGTTTGCCCCTTGTCTACGGAATTGATCCCGGACCGGATATCTTCAGCCACGTAGGCCCCGGAGTTAAGGCCGATGGCGATGATCCCGGCAGCCAGGGCTGGCATGTTCTTGATCAGCATCCCGACCCCGAAGTAGACGAACATGATCTGAACCATCTGTGGGGTGCCCCGGAGAAATTCGATGTAGCAAACGGCGATGGCGTGCAAAAGCTTGTTCTTGGACAGACGCATCAAGGCGAAGATGACACCCAGGACTAAACCAATCGTGATGGAGCAAATCGTAATGATCATGGTGTAGCCCAGGCCAGTCGCGAAGTAGCTGGCGTACTTGCTCATGGAGTTGTTGGTCTTGCTAGAGGCCTGTTTCATGGCCTTGGCAGCGGCAGGGATGTACTTCTTGTTAAACAGGTCCTGCTTTTGGCAGTTGTTGATGGTCTTGTTGATGGCCTTGACCAGGTCGCTTTGTCCCTTGGCTACACCGACCGCATTGCCCATCTGGGCCTGGCTGAGGCTGGACTTGACCAGGGACAGGGAAGTGTCGTTAGTGGCGTAAGTCTTGGCATTCAGTTCACCCAATAAAACGGCGTCAACTTTGCCGGACTTAAGGGCCATGAGCAGGTTGCTGATCTTGGCCAGGCCCTTGAACTTGATTCCGCTCTTAGCAGCGTTCTTCTTCAAGGAAGTGTACTGCAGGGACCCGGTCTGGGCACCAACCGTCTTGCCCTTGAAGGAAGCGGTGCTGGTGTATTTGGCCTTGTTGGTCTTATTGATGACAAAGTAGTCGGACTTTTCAGCGTAGTAGATCTTAGAGAAGTCAATGCTCTTCTTCCGTTCTGCCGTTGGGGTCATCCCGGAAATGATGACGTCGATCTTGCCAGTTTCCAGGGCAACCAGGAGGGAGTCAAAGTCCATGTTCTTGATTTCCAGCTTGACCCCCAGGTCTTTTGCGATCTGTTTGGCCAGTTCAACGTCGACGCCGACATACTTGTTTTTACCGTTGACGTTCTTGGTAAATTCCAATGGCGGGTAGTCAGCGGACATGCCGACAACTAATTTGCCGGACTTCTTGATCTTCTTCATGACCGTGCCGCTGGCCACTTTCTTGCTGCTGGCGGCATCAACTGCTGGAATTGCCGCGGTAAAGAGCCCGGCCAAGAGGAGGAGGGCGGTCATAATTTTAATAAGTTTTTTCATCTTGCTTCATTCTTCCTTTGCTAGCTAGGCTTCCAAAATTTTTGCCAAAAAGTCCTTGGCCCGGTCACTTTGCGGGTGGTCGAAGACCTGGTCGGGGCTGCCCTGTTCCAAGAGATAACCGTCGGCCATGAACCAGACTTCATCAGCTACTTTTCTCGCGAAGCCCATTTCGTGGGTGACTACCACCATGGTCATCCCGGTTTGGGCCAAATCCTGCATGGTCTTTAAGACTTCCCCAACCATTTCCGGGTCCAAGGCACTGGTCGGTTCGTCAAAAAGCATCATATCCGGCTGCATGGCTAAAGCCCGGGCAATGGCGACACGCTGCTGCTGGCCGCCGGACAGGCTGGCCGGGGTGTGGTCAGCAAAGTCATCCAGGCCAACTTTTGCTAAAAGTTCATGAGCCAGGTCGCCGGCTTCCTGGTCACTCATCCCTTTGACCTTCATCGGCGCCAGCTTGACGTTTTCAATGACGGACATGTTAGGGAAGAGGTTGAAGCTTTGGAAGACCATGCCCATCTTCTGCCGGAGTTGGTCCATCTCTTCTTCTTTAAGGTCGGTCAGTTCCGTTCCTTCAAAAATGACCTGGCCGCTGGTTGGCTTTTCCAGCAGGTTCAGACAGCGCAAAAAAGTACTCTTGCCTGAACCGGATGGACCAATAACCGTGATGACTTTTCCTTTTTCGATGACGGCATTGATGTCCTTGAGAACTTCCTTGTCGCCGTAATTCTTCTTCAGATGCTTAACTTCGATGATCTTGTTCATGTTTAATCCTTCGTCTAAAAGGACACGAGCAATGAAGAGCTGACAAGCGGCAAAGTTCCGGGCAAGAGTACTTAAAATTGATCAAGTTGACAGTAATTGAAATACTGGAGCCAATGAGCGACTTATGACTATGACAGCTTCTCATTGCCAGTCCTCGCCTTGCAATGAAACAGCTTCAGTCACCATCGTGGATGGTGCTATGTTCGGTGGTGGTAAGTCCTCGTCCTCATTATGATCTGCTCCTTTAAAAATAAAAGTAAAGATAAATCTGAAATTAAATCTCTTATTGGTTTTTAATTTTAGCGTAAAAGGGAAGCTGATGCAAGGGAAAATGACAACTTTTATGAAAAAGATTGTAAAAATAGGTAAAATAGCCAGATATCCGTATAAAGCTAAGAAAAGAAACTTTTTCTCGGCGAATTGCTAAGATATTTAGAAATCGCCGCCTTCTTGATTGTTTTTTCCCGCCGCCCTTGCTATGATAGGTGGCACGTAAGGAGGGACTTTTTTGCAAAAAAGAACAGATAAAGGGTCCGGCAGAAGGACCGGATTTCTCCAAAAGCTGGCTGCCCTTTTGATCGCCGTGGTCTTTCTGGCTGGCGGGATCATGATCGGCCAGCATCTGCCTAGGAAAAGCCAAGACCAGGTAACGGTGGCCACGGTTTCCGCTAAATTGAAGGCCATTGGGGAGCTGGCGACTGAGCAGTACACCTATACTGGCATTTACAAACTGTCTAACGGGCAGATCCCTTTTATCACCAAGAAGGGCTTTACTATGGTTTATACGGCCAACTTTAAAGCTGGGGTCAAGGTCAAGGACATCAAGGTCCAAGTCAATCAAGACCAGGTGACCGTGACTTTGCCGCAAAGCCAGCTGCTGGACAAGAAGATCGACCCGTCCTCAATCAAGTTCTATGACCAGAGCTATGCTCTTTTTAACTGGAACCAAAAAGAAGACATTACCAAGGCTGAACAGGCGGCCTTAAAGAAGGCGACAGGCGTGGCCAAAAAGTCCGGCCTCTTGGTCCGGTCGCAAAAAAACGCCAAGAAACTGATCAGGCAGCTGCTCCAGGGGACCCTGGATGGCCGCAAGCTGGTCATCAAGACGGCAGAATAAAGCAAAGAAATACGCTCAAATCAAGCTGATCTGAGCGTATTATTTTTTATCAAATGTTTATTCTGCAGGACTGTGGTAAACGTGGGTGTGTGAGTATTGGTGACGCCACAGCCAGCAATATAACCAAGGGGATGCCAGGAAGGCAAAAGGAATTACCAGGGTGAGGATCACAACAAGTGCAGGCCGTGGCCGGTCAAATAGTAGCTGGTCAGCAGAGCTAAAAGTGCGGTCAAAATAATACTCCCATTGGCAAAAACTGCTTTTGCCCGCTTTTTAACTGCCTCGTCCGGCAAGTTGGTCTGATTAATAATTTTCTTAGACATTCTTATCTTTATACAAAATTATAAATTATCATTACTAGTATAAAAAGCAGGGGAAAAGCTGCCAATTCTCCAGGGGAATTTTGCGCACAAAAAAAGATCCGCTTATGCGGATCTTTCTTGAGCTAATCTTTTAATGATTAGTCTTGAGCTGGGAAGAAGTCGAGACGTTCGCCGTCACCGAGTTGTTCTTCGATTCTCAACAATTGGTTGTACTTTTCAACACGTTCTGAACGAGCTGGGGCACCAGTCTTCAGTTGGCCGCCGTTAGTAGCAACAGCGAAGTCAGCGATGAAGGTGTCACCAGTTTCACCTGAACGGTGAGAAATCATGGTGTTGTAGCCGTGCTTACGTGAAATCCGGATGGTTTCCAAAGTTTCAGTTACAGTACCGATTTGGTTCAGCTTGATCAATGAAGCGTTACCTGCGCCTTCCTTGATGGCCTTTTCCAGCAAACGTGGGTTAGTGCAGATAAAGTCGTCAAGAACGATTTGCAGACGGTCCTTGTGGCTTTGAGTGAACTTAACCATACCTTCAGTGTCGTTTTCGTCGTATGGGTCTTCCATTGAGATCAATTCTGGGAATTCTGCGAGCAACTTGTCGTAGTATTCTGCCAATTGGTCACCGTCAAGAACCTTGCCTTCCAGGTGGTACTTGCCGTCTTCCTTGTTGTAGTAGTATGAAGCGGCACAGTCACAAGCGATGGCAATGTCTTCGCCAGGAACGTAACCAGCACGTTCAATAGCTTCGTGCAAAGCCTTCAAAGCTTCTTCTGAGTCCTTCATGTTAGGAGCGAAACCACCTTCGTCACCCAAGCCAGTTTCGTAACCCTTTTCTTCCAAAACCTTCTTCAAGGTGTGGTAAGTGTTAACGATCTTTTCGAAGCCGTCACGGAATGAAGTCTTCTTAACTGGAGTGATCATGAATTCTTGGATGTCGATGCCGTTGTCAGCGTGTTCACCACCGTTGATAACGTTGTGGAAAGTTTGAGGCATTGACAAGTCAGTACCGCCAAGGTAACGGTAAAGAGGTTGGTGGGTAGCCTTAGCAGCTGCTACAGCAGTAGCCATTGAAGTACCCAAGATAGCGTTAGCGCCCAACTTACCCTTGTTTGGAGTACCGTCAAGTTCGATCATAGCCTTGTCGATAGCTGGTTGGTTGAATGGGTCTGCGCCTTGCAGTTCGTTGTTGATAGCAGTGTTAACGTTGTTAACAGCCTTCATAACACCCTTGCCGCCCAAACGTGAGCCACCGTCACGCAATTCAACAGCTTCGTTTTCACCAGTTGAAGCACCAGATGGAACTTCAGCGCGGCCAACTACGCCGTTTGACAAAGTAACTTCAACTTCAACAGTTGGGTTACCACGTGAGTCAAAGATTTCTCTAGCATGAACGTTTTCAATAACAACCTTGGTCATTAAAAAATCCTCCTTAAAATACGCTGGCGGAGGAATTCTCCGACAGCAAGAGCATTCGCTCTGTAATTATTTACAAGTTCATTATAGTATAAGCTTGTGAATCCGTAAACAGCTAGTTTGTTGAAAACGATTCCGAAAACCGCTTTTTTACAAATTTTACTCTTTGCTAAAAAAGTTTAGCAAAATTACAGACCTGTAAGCGGTTAGTGAAAAAGTCCCCCAGTCGTGCAAAAACTGTTAAAATAGATTTAGAAACAGGCAAGGCAGAAGATGCCGTAAACAAAGTAGAATCGGGATAATATTATGGAAAACGTGAGACTGATAGTTGATTCAAGCGCCAATACATTGAGTGATCCAAGCCGCGGCCTTGAGGTCGTGCCACTGACTTTGACCATCGGCCAGGAAAATTGGCTGGATGACGAGCAGCTGGACATGGGCGCTTTTTTAGATAAAATGGAGGCCAGCCAGGAAGCAGGCAAGACGGCTGCGCCAAGCATCCAGCGCTGGCTGGACAGTCTGGAAGGCTGCGAGAAGGCAGTGATCGTGACGATTACCAGCGGCTTGTCGGGGACCTACTCTTCCGCCTTGCAGGCCAGAGACATCTATTTAGAGACCCACCCGCATGCCCAGATCGTGGTCGTTGACTCCCGGTCAGCAGGACCGGAACTGGAAGTAATCCTGGAAGGGATCGAAAGTATTCTTAAAGACGACAATCTCCGCTTCGCTGACCTGGAAGCCAAAATTGCCGACTACCGGACCAAGACCCACCTGGTTTTCGTCCTCCAGTCCCTGCGAAACCTGTCTTTAAACGGCCGGGTGTCGCCAGCCGTGGCTAAAATTGCCGGGATGCTGAAGATTAATTTGATCGGAACGGCCAGCGTTGATGGCGACTTGCAGCCTTTGACCAAGGCCAGAGGGATGAAGAAGACCCTGCGGGAACTGGTCAAGCAGATGAAGGAGGAGAAGTACCAAGGCGGCCGGGTAGTGATCGACCACTGCGAAAACGAGGCTGATGCTGAGAAGCTGAAGGAATTGCTGCTAGCAGAATTTCCGGATGCTGACATTTCCATCCGGCCAATGCGGGGTCTGTGCTCTTTCTACGCGGAAAGAGGCGGGCTCATGGTCGGCTTTCACAACTAACAAGTAAAATTAAAAAGTCCAGGGTTCTGTCAATTAAGAACTCTGGACTTTTTTGTCTCTATCATTTCTCAATTCAAAAAGAGGGCCGCATAGATTGTCTGCACCACTGTAAAGCAGAAGACCGACAAGGCCACGGCACCGATTACATCTGAAGGGTAGTGGGCCCGGAGGTTAAGGCGGGAGATAACCACAAAAAGCCAGTAGACCAGAAGAATTACGGCAAAGAACTGGTCAAAATTCCGTCTGAGCAGGGCGTAAAGGATAAGGCACATGGTCGTTGCCCCCAAGACATGGCCGCTAGGAAAGCTGTAGCCTTCTTCTTCAGACAAGTGGGCATGCGGACGGCTCCGCTTGACCAGGTGCTTGACGATATAGCCTGCCGCGTCGGTCACTCCTAAGGTCGCCAGGACCCAAAGGCCGAGCCGGTAATTGCCTTCATTTAAGAGCAGGCCGGCAATCAAGACGTCCCAGACAATGACCAGCTTGGGCTCGTTGATGAAGGCGATGATCTTCCAAAAAATATTCTTCTGCGTCCGCACCAGTTTCTTGTGCAGCTTCCGGTCCAGGCGGTTGAAGGCCGGGGAATAGAGAATGTTGAGGATCAAGACCAGCAGGACCAGCCCTGAGATTGTCAGTGAGATAAGGTCGACTTGCAAATTTTCATTTTCCTTCTAGCAAAACTTGACTTGTCCGGATAAAAACAACCGGACTTTTACGGAAAATATTCTACACGTCCCCGGCTGGAAAATCAACCAATACCGGAAGCGCATACAATGCTGGTAAAAGTTGGCCAAAAATAATGAAACCGCTTGCTTCACAAGGGGCTTTTTGTTAAATTAGACCAGGAGAAAAATAACAACATATAAACGGTAAATAGTGTTAGGAGCTTGTTTAGGAGAAAATGAGAACGAGAAAGAAAATTTGCGATATGAATGTGGCCGTGGTTGACCGGCAGAATCTGCCGGTCTTGCTGGCGGAAGGAAAAATCGCGGCCCAGGCCGACGAGGACTACCAGATAAACCAGAAGACGGTCGCGGCCTACGACTTCCAGATGGACCTGCTTTTGGGCAAGTACCGGACGATCGTTTATGACGCTGCTGCCGGCTGGGTCTTGCTTAAAAAGAAGACATGCCGCCGCCTGGTTCATGAACTGAGAAAGAAGGAGCCGGCCCACGAACTGACTATTAAAAAGCAGCTCTGCCGGCAGATCGGGATGTCAGATCAGTATGTGCAGTCCTTTGGCTCACACGCCTACTTCTCTTTTTTCATCATGCGCCACAAGCCGCTTGACCTGGTGGGCCTGCACCAAATGAAGCTGTTTGAGTGCCTTGACAATCACGGCCTTTTTCTGACTTTAGACCGGCAGTACTGCTTTAGCTTGGAGATGCCCAGACAATCTGGCCGGGGCCAGCAGATCCTGCAAGACTGCATCACCCATAATGCTGCCTTTTTGCACCTGGCAAGCGCCCGGGCAGCCAGCTGGGGCTGCCAGTTAAAACCGGTCAGCCGCAAGTCTCTCTTAAACGACCCGGCTTATATTAGGGAAAGCCGGCTGGCGGAAATCAAGGCCATGGATCCCCGGCAGATTTTGGAAGAAGCAGAGGACCATTACTTGAACTATTGCTCAGAAGAATTTCTAAAGGAATTCCGGGCCTGGAACTGGGGTAAGCAGGATATGCGGCAATTGATCAATTACTGCAACAAGTCCTTTAACGAAATTAAATAAGGCAAGAGAAAATTGTGGTAATAAAAAATGCTCATCAGACGATGAGCATTTTTGTGTATGATTATAATTTTAGCCCAGGTTCTGTGCCTTGAGCCAGTTCATCAAGTCCAGGACGTGTTCGTTGAGGACGTCCTTGCAAGTAAAGAGGGTTAGGTCTGAGCTGACTTTGACGTCCAGGGGAACCCGCTTTAGGCCGTTGACTTCGCAATTGTCGTCATCAAGCGGGCCGGTGTACGGCTGGATGGCCAGACCCTGCTGGGTGTAGACCATCATGGTTTGCGCCACGACATTGTTGGCAAAGAAGATCCGGCTTTGCTTGCAGTTCTTTTCAATCCGGTCCTGCATCAAGGTAATCAGCGGTGATGAACAGGAGAGGTCTAGGAAGACCAGATCCTTGCCGTCCAGGTCCTTTTCTGAAAGCAGGTCCTTTTCAGCCAATGGGTTGTCGCTTGGCACCAGGGTGCACCACTTCAACTTGCCGATCGTGTAGGCGGTGAAGTCCGGGAATTTCGGCATGGCTTCCGGAGTTGACAAGACTAGGTCAAGCTCGTGGGAGGCCAGCTTCTCAAAGAGAACCGGGCTGCTATCAACGAAGAATTCGATGTTGACGGTGTCGCGGCTTCTTCGGAACTGGCGGATGAGGCCAGGCAGAATCAGCTGCTCGGCCAAAATCCCGATCAGGCCGACCTTCAAAGTGATTTGTCCTTCTGACATGGCGATCCGTTTGGCCTTTGAAACAGCGGTCCGGTAGTCATTCAATTCGCTCTTGATGCTGTTGTACAAAGACCGGCCAGCTGGGGTCAGCAGCATCTTGCGGCGGGAGCGGCTGAACAGCTGGTAGCCAAGTTGCTTCTCGATTGAGGATATGGCCAGGGAAACCGCTGGCTGGGACATGTTCATGTTTTGTGCAGTCTTGGTAAAGCTCTGCGTCTGCGCGGCGTTTACAAAGATCTCTAGGTGTTCGATTCTCACGGGTTTACTAAGCTCCTCATAATAAAAAGATTGAAATGTCAGATAGATATATGCTACGCGTATCAAACAGTTCTGATATAATAATATCTCAATTCCCCAAGAAATAAAAACAATTGTTATTAAAAAATCGCAACTTTTAAAAAAAATAATTTTTCTCCAACAATTTCTAATTTTAGTGCCTAAAAAGGCTGCCGGGAAATAGAAATAAAGCTATTTAGAATAAAAAAGTGTTTACTCTTGATATTATGACTAAACTTTATTGCCAATCCCGAAAAAAATCAAGTACTAAACGCGCAAAAATGATAGACTTAGAAATAATTTTAGAAAATTCACACTATTGATTTTAATAAGATTAAAGTATGATAGAGTCTTGAAGTATCAAAGAAATTAAGGAAGTGGCATATGAAATACGTCTTTAGCTATCTCAAAGACTATATAAAAGAGAGCATTCTGGCCCCTCTGTTCAAGTTGCTGGAAGCTCTTTTTGACCTGTTCGTTCCCCTGGTCGTGGCCAGGATTATTGACTATGGAATCAAAGAAGGAAACAGGATTTATGTTTACCAGCAGACTATTCTTCTGGTAATCTTGGCAATTTTGGGGATCAGCGCCAGCATCACGGCCCAGTGGTTTGCCGCCAAGGCCAGCGTGGGCCTGGCTAGCCAGCTGCGGCAGGCGGCATTTGACAAGGTGGAAAAGTTCAGTTTCGCCAACCTGGACCAATTGCCGCCAAGCACCTTGATTACTCGCTTAACAAGTGACATCAACCAGGTGCAGACCGGCTTCAACATGGCCCTGCGCCTTTTATTAAGAAGTCCCTTTATCGTCTTTGGCTCAATGATCGCGGCTTTCACGGTCAATGTTAAAGCGGCCTTGATCTTTGCCGTGGCGATTCTGCTTTTGGCCCTGGTTGTTTTTGGCATCATGCTGGTCAGCATCCCCCTTTACCGGAAGCTGCAGAAGCGGCTGGATGAAATCACCCGCCTTAGTAATGAAAACCTGGCCGGGGTCCGGGTTATCCGGGCCTTTAGGAAAGAAAAAGCTGCCGTGGCCAAATTTGATGAAAAGGTTTCCGCCATGACCAAGCTGAACGAGTTTGTCGGCCGCCTGTCAGCCGCCATAAATCCGGTGACTTATGTCATGATCAATATCGCGGCAATTGTCTTGATTCAAGTTGGCGCCGTTCAAGTAAATAGCGGAGCAATGGCCCAAGGGCAAGTGGTGGCTCTTTACAACTACCTGGCCCAAATGATCGTTGAACTGATCAAGCTCGCCAGCTTGATTATTACTATCAACCGGACCTGGGCCTGCGGGGACCGGGTTGGCCAGGTTCTGGCCACGGAAAACGACTTGACTTATCCTGAGGCAGGGCCAAAGGTCACAAACAGCCAGGTTGACTTTCAAAATGTTTCCTTTACGTACCCGGAAGCTGCCGCTCCAGCCGTTGCTGGCCTGACTTTTACAATTAAGCCGGCTGCAACTGTCGGCATTATCGGGGGGACGGGTAGCGGCAAGAGCACCCTCTTGAAGCTATTGACCCGCTTTTATGACTGCGGGGAAGGGGAGATCAAGCTGGGCGGAGTTTCCATAAAAAAACTGACCCAAGAGCAGCTGTTGGACCAGTATGCCCTGGTGCCGCAAAAGGCCCAGCTTTTTGCTGGCAGCATCCGGGACAACCTGCTGATGGGCAGGCTGGACGCCAGCGATGATGACTTGTGGCAGGCTCTGGAATTGGCCCAAGCGAAAGAAGTAGTCTTGGGCAAGCCCGGCCAGCTGGACTTTCAGCTCGAGCAGGAAGGCAGAAACCTTTCCGGCGGGCAAAAGCAGCGTTTGACCATCGCCCGGGCTCTGGTTAAGCAGGCACCGCTTTTAATTTTAGATGATAGCGACAGTGCTCTTGACCTGGCAACGGGGGCGCGTCTGCGGCAGGCCCTGGCCAGCTTAAAGGACGTAACTAAGATCCTGGTTTCCCAGCGGGCTTCCAGCATCATGCATGCTGACCAGATTCTGGTCTTAGACGATGGCAAGCTGGTGGCCAGCGGCAAGCACGAAGAGCTTTTGGCAAATTGCCAGGTTTACCAGGAAATCTATTATTCCCAGTTCCCGAAGGAAAAAGAAGGGAAAGAAGATAAGGAGGAGAGCCGATGAAAAAGCAAGACAAGAAAATGGACAGCTGGCAGGCGATGAAGCAGCTTCTGCCAATCATCGGCCGCTACCGCCTTCTTTTGGTCATCAGCGTAATTTTAGCAGCAATTTCCGTCATCCTCCAGCTTTATGTGCCGATCATCTTTGGCCGGGCCATTGACCAGATCGTCGGCAGCGGCAAAGTTAACTTTCCGGCTATTGGCCAGGATCTGATCCAGATTTTAATCTTGGTGATTGTCTCAGCTGCTGCCACCTGGCTGATGGGCCTCATCAACAATAAACTGACCTACTGGACTGTCCAGGATATCCGGGAAAAGGCCATCCGGCAGCTGCAGCTTTTGCCCTTGTCATATCTAGACCAGCACCCAAGTGGGGATATCGTTTCCAGAATCATTGCCGACACCGACCAGCTTTCAGACGGCCTGCTTTTAGGCTTTTCCCAGCTTTTCTCCGGTCTGATCACTATTGTGGCTACTTTGATCTTCATGTTCAGCCAGTCGGTCGAAATTACCCTCCTGGTTTTGGTCTTGACTCCCTTGAGTTTCATTGTGGCCCGCTTTATTGCCAGCCGGTCTTACCAGATGTTCAGAAAGCAGAGCCAGACCCGGGGTGAGCAGACCAGCTTGATTGAGGAAATGGTGAGCGGGGTCAAGGTGGTTAAGGCTTTTGGATATGAAAAAACTGCCTCAAGCCGCTTCGCTGAAATTAACCACCGTCTCCAGGAATACAGCCAGCAGGCGACCTTTTATTCCAGTCTGACCAACCCGGCAACCCGCTTTATCAATTCCCTGATCTATGCCCTGGTTGCCCTGCTGGGTGCCTTGGCCATCATGGGCGGGCGACTTACTGTCGGCGGACTCAGCGTTTTGCTTAATTACTCTAACCAGTACATGAAGCCGTTTAACGACATTAGTTCGGTTATTACTGAGCTGCAAAACGCGGCTGCTTGCGCCGGCCGGGTCTTTGAACTGATCAATGAAGAGCCGGAAGTTGATCCGGTTGACTTGAATACGGCTGGTGAAAAGCTGCCTCAAGTCAAGACCGGTTCAGTTGTTTTTGACCATGTCAACTTTTCTTATCAGGCTGACAAGCCTTTGATCAGGGACTTTAACTTGACTGCCAAGCCGGGGATGCGGGTTGCCCTGGTCGGGCCGACCGGCTGCGGGAAGACGACCACCATCAACCTGCTCATGCGCTTTTATGACGTAGATTCTGGCGGAATCTACTTAGGCAGCACCAATATCAAGGACATGTCCCGCCATGCCTTGAGAAAAAATTTCGGCATGGTTTTGCAGGACACCTGGCTGGAAGAGGGGACAGTCCGGGATAACCTGGCTTATGGCAAGGAAGACACGACGGATGAAGAAATCATTGAAGCCACGAAAGCTGCCCACAGCTGGGACTTTATCCGCCGCCTGCCCCAGGGCCTGGACACGCCCCTTTCCGCTGACAGCTTAAGCGCTGGGCAAAAGCAGCTACTCTGCATCACCAGGGTCATGCTGCTGGACCCGCCAATGCTGATTTTGGATGAAGCAACCAGCTCTATCGACACCCGGACGGAAATGTTGATTCAAGCTGCTTTTGACAAGTTGATGCAGGGCCGGACCAGCTTTGTCGTGGCCCACCGTTTGTCCACGGTCGTCAATGCTGACTTAATCCTGGTGATGAAGGACGGGCAGATCATTGAACGCGGCAAGCACGCTGACCTTTTGGCCCGGGGCGGCTTTTACAGCCAGCTTTACCACAGCCAGTTCGCGAAATTGCCATCATAACTGAATGCTTTTTAATTTTCAACCGTTCTCTAAGTAAGAGCGGTTTTAATTTGCAAAATAATTGTAAAAATATTATTTTTTGAAAAAAGATAGAAAGATTTAGTATAATTGCTTTATAAAAGTCGCTAATGACAAAAATAGCTAGATGGAAGCTGGTAATGTCGATGAAGCCTTGGAAAAAAGCACGAAAACAGGAGTCACGCTGGTGACTCCTGTTACTTTCTGATAAATAAGCTGGATTGTTTAGTCTGGTAGCTGAAGCCTTCGCCCAAGGCTTCGTTGACGTCAAAGAAGATGATAAAGGCCTTGGGATCTTCTTGCTTGACGATTTGCTTTAATTCCGGGATTTCCCTTGGCGACAGAACCAGGTAGATCATGTGGCGGGGGTCGCTGGAGTAGCCGCCCTCAGCGTTAATGTAGGTGAAGCCCCGCTCCAAGCGCAGGTCAATCAGCTTGGCGATATTCTTGTGGTTCTGGGAAATGATGAAGACCCCCTTAGCCCGGGTCCCACCTTCAGTAACCAGGGCCATGACCTTGGATAAAATGAAGCAGGAGACCATGGTGTAGCCAACATGGAAGAAGTCCAGGTAGGACAGGGAGCAGGACAGGGCTAAAAAGTCCAAAGCCAGCAAGCCCTTATTAGGCGCTATCGCGTATTTTTCCTGCAGGACTCTGGCGATAATGTCGCTGCCCCCGGTCGTCCCGTTAAAGCGGAAGACCAGTCCCAGTCCCAGTCCCGACAAGCAGCCGGCCGTAACCGTGGCCAGGAAGGGGTCGTGATGGAGGGGAACTTGGTCTATAATAGACTGCAGGGTCCACATGCTTAAGAAAAAGGACAAACAGAGGGTTCCCCAGACGGTGTAAATCATGGCCCGCCTGCCCATATATTTAAAGCCTAAAAAGATCAAGGGAATGTTGATGATGAAGGTGCTGAGGCCGGGGTTGACCCCCCAGAAGTGGCGGATGATCAGGGTGAAACCCGACAATCCTCCGTCGGCCAATTTGTTGGGAATCGACACCATGTCCACGCTGAAGGCGTAGATAGCCGAGCCCAGGGCAATCATCAGGATATCGATCGTGTCACTAGTGGTCCATTTGAATTTTGGCTTGTTCATTTCGATACTCCTTTCTTTAATTATTCCCCATGCGTAATCAATTTTAGCAAAAAACAGTCGAGGTGGAGAAGAAGATGACTAATATTCGTATAAAGGAAGTTTTTACCGAGGCCATGCCGGTCCTGGAAAAGTTGGAAGAAGCGGGCTTTGAAGCTTACTTCGTCGGCGGCTGCGTCCGCGACCTGCTCTTAGAGCGGCCGATTCATGACGTGGATATCGCGACCAGTGCCTACCCGGAAGAAGTTAAGGAGACTTTTGCCAAAAGCATTGACACTGGCATCCAGCACGGGACAGTGACCGTTCTTTATGGGGGATCCAGCTACGAGATCACGACTTTCAGAACGGAATCCGGCTACCAGGACTTCCGCCGGCCAGACAAGGTCACCTTCGTGCAGAACCTGGACGAGGACTTAAAGCGGCGGGACTTTACCATTAATGCCCTGGCCATGAACCGGCAAGGGGAGATCATTGACCTGTTTGACGGTTTAGGCGACTTGAAGCGGAGAGTGATCAAGGCTGTTGGCGTGGCAGAAGACCGCTTCCATGAGGATGCCTTGCGGATGATGCGGGCAGTCCGTTTCATGAGCCAGCTCTCTTTCAGCCTGGAAGAAAAGACCAGGCAGGCTATTATCGACAACCACGAGCTTTTAAGCAAGATTTCCGTGGAAAGAATCAGGGAAGAATTTGTCAAGCTGGCCCTGGGCAAGGACAGCCGGCAGGCTTTTAAGGACTTTTTATCCACCGGCTTAAGCGAGGAATGCCCGGGTCTGGCCGGAAAAAAGGACCAGCTCTCTGTCTTCACTGAACTTAAGGCCGGTCCGGATGACGAAGCAGTTTTTTGGAGCTTGATCGCCGTTTTAATCAACCTGCCAGCTGACAAGATTTCGCCTTTCATGCGGGCCTGGAAGAACTCCAATGCAATGAAGCAGCAAGTCAGACAGATCGTGGCCGCCTTTGACCTCTTGAGCCGGGGAGAAGAGAGCGATTTTGACCTCTTTGAAATCGGCCAGGAGAACCTGGGGGCAGCTTTGAAATTGGCTGAACTTTTAGGCCAGCCACTGCCTAGCCAAGTTCTATTAGACCGCTATAGCCGTTTGCCAATTAAGATGGCAGGAGACCTGGCTATTGACGGCCAGTGGCTGATCAAAGAAGGAGTCAAGCCTTCACCAGAACTGGGCCAGCTCTTGCGTAAGGCCCTTATTGGCGTGGTCAGCGGCCAGGTGGAAAACAGGCCAGAAGCAATCGCAGAATTTTTGGCAATCTAAAAGGCGCTGGTCACCAGCGCCTTTTTTAAACATAAAATAAGACTGAAAAGTAGATCAAGATTGAGCCCAACAAAACGAAGAAGTGCCAGATGACGTGACTATAAGGCAGGCCCCGCATGGAAAAGAAGAGGCAGCCAAAGGTGTAGGCAATGCCGCCTAAGACTAAAAGCCAAAAGCCGCTTGACCCCAGACTGTGATAAAGCTGGCTGCCGGCCAGGATCACCATCCAGCCCATGGCGATATAAAGGATGGTGTCGCCGATCACGTGCTTGCCCTGGTTGAAGATATAATAGAGAATTCCAAATACCGTCAAGGCCCAGATGATGCCGAACATGACCCAGCCTTTAGCCCCGCCGATGGTGACCAGGGTATAAGGAGTGTAAGAGCCGGCAATAGCAATAAAGATCGAAGAGTGGTCGAAGATCTGGAAGACCTTGTTGGCCTTGGTAAAGACCAGGCTGTGGTAAAGGGTCGAGAAGAGGTAAAGCAGGATCATGCAGGCCCCGTAGATGGCGAATGTAGTCACTCTGAGGGCGCTATGGGTGTGGGCGGCCCGGACTATTAAAACGACCAGGCCGGCGATTGAGAGGCCAAAGCCAATCCCGTGTACGACGGCTGAGAGAACATTGTCAATGATATAGTAAGATTTGGGCCGGTCTTGGGCCGGCTGCCAAGGATTAAATGCCATATAAACTCCCTTTCAGTTTTGATCAATTAATTATAATTTTTTGCTGAAAATTTGCTATACTAAAGTCTGTATTAAGTCTAATTCTATCACAACTGAGAAGCTGATAGGATAATTTGGAAATTGAGGTCAGTTAAATTGTCTAAGATCAAGATCATGACGGATTCCTCGGTACAGCTGAGTCCGGAAGAAATTGAAAAATACGGTATTACGGTGGTGCCCCTGTCGGTGACGATCGACGGGCATACCTACACGGATGGCGTTGACATTACCCGGGCCAACTTTATCCAAAAGATGGATGAGGCAGAGAAGCTGCCCAAGACCAGCCAGCCCCCGGTCGGCCTGTTCGTGGAAAGAATGGAAGAACTGACGGCTGACGGCAGTGAAGTTTTGGGGATTTTCATGGCCAAGACCCTGTCGGGGACGGTTGACTCCGCCCGCCAGGCAGCGGAAATGGTGGCCGGCAAGATCACGGTCATCGACTGCGGCTACACTGACCGCTCTCAAGGCTATTACTGCCTTGAGGCAGCCAAGGACGCGGAAGCGGGCAAGGAAATGGATGAAATCCTGGCTCACCTGGATCAGATCGGCAAGAACATGTACCTGGAAATGATGGTGCCTAATTTGCAGAACATTCTGGCTGGCGGCCGCTTAGGCAAGTGGGCCGGCCGGGTGGTTTCAGCTTTGAACTTCCATGTCGGCCTGACCATGAAGGAAGGCAGCTTGAACGTCCCTTACAGGGGCCGGGGCAAGAAGTTCATCAAGAAGTTTGACAACATGCTGGTCGACCAGTTGAGAGAACTGGGCGATAAGGTCAAATACGTCGGTATTTCTTACGTTGACACCAGAGACAAGATGGAAGAACTCGCCCAGCGCTTCAAGGAAGTCAACCCGGGCCTGGAGATCCTGGTCCAGGAAACCAGCCCGATCATCATCACCCACGCTGGCCATGAGGCCTACGCGGTCATGTTTTACACGGAGTAATATATGGCATACCGACAAAGTTTTTACCAGTTTCTGATGACTCTGCGCGATCCAGATTCAAATAGCGACCTGGCCCAGTTTGCCAACAACGCCCAGTTTGACTCCACCTTCCCCAGACAGGAACAGGACCGGATCAGGCTGTCAGAATACCTGGAAGAAAATGCCGCCTACCTACCCAGCATGACGATTTTTGACGATGCTTACCAGGCCTATGAAGAGAAAATGCAGTACTAGGATAATTTTTAAGATTCAGTGACAAGCACGAAAGGGAGCCCCGGCTTCCTTTTCTGCTGTTTTTGGGAGGAAAAATGACTAAAATTCAATGGTATCCAGGCCACATGAACAAGGCCAGGAATCAGCTGGAAGAAAAATTAAACTTGATTGACGTTGTTGTTGAAGTTTTGGATGCCCGGATTCCCAGCGCTTCCAGAAACCCGATGATCAGTGAACTGGTCGGCGACAAGCCCCACTTGATCGTTTTAAACAAGGCCGACCTGGCTGACCCGGTGATGACCAAGCTCTGGCAAAAGAAATTGCAGGGCCCCCGCACCTTGGTCATGGCCATGGATGCCCAGCACAACACCAATATGCAGGCCTTGATCACCTTGATCAAGAAGGCGGCCAGTGAAAAGGTCAAGAAGCTGGAAGAGAGAGGGGCTTCCAATCCGATCATCCGCATCTGCCTAGTCGGCGTGCCTAACTGCGGCAAGTCCACCATCATCAACCGCCTGGTTGGCCGCAATGTCGCCATTACCGGGGACCGGCCGGGGGTAACCAAGGGCCAAGCCTGGCTGAAGACCCCTTACGGCATCCAGATCCTGGACACGCCGGGGATTCTCTGGCCGAAATTTGAAGACCAGGACGTGGGCTACAAGCTGGCTGCTTTTGGGGCCATCAAGGACACGATCTTCCACGCTGATGACGTGGCCCTTTTTGCCATCCGGCAGCTGCGGCAATCCTACCCGGCCTACCTGGCCAAGTTTGCCAACTGCAGTAAGGACAAGCTGGAGAATATCGGCGACACTGACCTGCTTTTGGCCATGACCCAAAACAACGGGATGCGGGACGATTATGACCGCTTCTCCCTCTTCATGCTGCAGCGGTTAAGAAAGGGCAAGCTGGGTCGGATCAGCCTGGACCGGCCAAGTGCGAATAATGAAAATTAATGAAATTAAAGACCTGCTTAAGGCTGATTCAGTTGCGCAAGACACCTTGGCGGAATTAGCTAAAGATGACCGTAAGGGAGTTCAGAAGCTGCTAGAAAGCTACCAGCGCCGGCAGGACAAGCTGGCTAAGCAAAAAGAAGCTTTTTTAGCCCGTTTTTCCTATGAACAAGACTTCTGGGCTAAAGGGCAGCTGGTAGCCGGGGTCGATGAAGTTGGCAGAGGCCCTCTGGCTGGCCCGGTTGTAGCCGCGGCCGTTGTTTTGCCGGAAGATTTTTCCTTATTGGAAGTCAATGATTCAAAGAAACTGAGCCCGCAAAAGCGCCTGGCCCTTTATCCTAAGATCCTGCAAGAGGCTATTGCCGTCGGCGTTGGGGTCATGGACAACAAGGTGATCGACCAGATCAATATTTACGAGGCTGACCGCCAGGCCATGAAGCAAGCCGTGGAAGCTTTGAGCACAAGGGCAGATGCTCTTTTGGTCGACGCCATGAATGTGCCGGTGGATTTGCCGCAAGTAGAATTGATCAAGGGGGATGCCAAGTCCAACTCAATTGCCGCGGCCTCAATCGTGGCCAAGGTTTTCAGAGACTCTTTGATGGATGATTACGCCTGTCTTTATCCAGACTATGCCTTTGACCACAATGCCGGCTATGGAACCAAGGACCACCTGGAAGCATTAAGAAAATACGGTCCAACACCGATTCACCGTTTGACCTTCAGTCCGGTGAGCGAAATGGTTGGACTTAAAAAGGCTGACTAGTTCAGCCTTTTTCTTTTGGGCAAAAAAGCCGAAAATTTTGCGGAGATAAAGGAAAACATGGCCTTTTTGGCGTAATAGTAAGTGGAGGTAAAAGAGATGAACAAAACCGAATTCTTACTGCGCCTAAAGCTGCAGAAGGGCCTCAGTTATCTCAAGATATTGCAGGTTATGCAGCAGATGCCCCCAGATGAGGACGTGGACCATGAATGGCTGAACTGCCTGGAATTGCCTGATGAGATCCTCTACCGGGTGGAGCAGGCCTTTTTAAGTGACCGTTACGAAAGTGCCATTGAAAACTTACAAAGAAATTTCAAAATAATCAGTTTCTTTGACGATGCTTATCCAGTACGTCTAAGAGAAATTTATCGGCCGCCGATTCTGCTGTTTGCTAAAGGGGACTTGTCTTTGCTGGAAAAAGAGGTGACGGTGATCGTGGGGTCCAGAACTCCCAGTGCATATTCCGGCAAGGTGATTGAGAACCTCATGCCAGTTTTACTGAAGAAAAAGCAGGTGATCGCCAGCGGCCTGGCAAAAGGCGTCGACGCCCTGGCCCACCAGAATGCCTTGAACTTTGGCGGCAAGACCATCGCGGTCGTGGCTAATGGCCTAAACTATTTTTACCCCCGGGAAAATACCATCCTGCAGCAGCAAATTGCCTCCCGGGGCCTTCTGCTTAGCGAATACCTGCCCGACACACCGCCAAGGCCCTTCCGCTTTCCAGAGCGCAACCGGATCCTGGCCGGGATTTGCAAGAACGTGATCGTGACAGAAGCCAAAGCCCATTCTGGCTCGTTGATTACGGCAAATTTGGCCTTGCAGGAAAACCGGAATGTTTTCGCTGTCCCAGGCGCCATCACCAGCCCCCTGTCGGCGGGCACCAACCAGCTGATTTCAGCCGGGGCAACCCCGGTTATCGACAAGGAAATCGACTTGTAGAAGATTAAATTCTTGTAAAAATTGTCTGTCTGCTCCCTTAAGTTAATTTTCTTTTGGTTGACAATTCCGGAAATTATTTCTATATTGAAGAAGATTTAATTTCAAATTTAGTGAAAGGGGCATTTGATGCCTGCTACAGCAAAAGAAGACAAGAGCAAGAGCAGTAAAAAGACCACGGCTGCCAAGAAGAGCAGCCCGAAGCGGAAAAAGAGCAAGGTAAAAAAAGACCTGGTTATCGTGGAATCTCCAGCCAAGGCTCACACTATCGAGAAGTACCTGGGCCGGAAGTACCACGTAATCGCCTCTAAGGGGCACATCCGGGACTTGCCAAAGTCCCAGATGGGGGTCGACATTGACCATGATTACCAGCCAAAATACATCTCTATTCGGGGCAAGGGTGACACCATCAAGGAACTGAAGTCCGAAGCCAAGAAGGCCAATAAAGTCTACCTGGCTTCCGACCCCGACCGGGAAGGGGAAGCTATCGCCTGGCACGTGGCCCATGTTTTGGGCCTGGACGAAAAAGAAGCCAACCGGGTAACCTTCAACGAAGTTACCAAGGACGCGGTCAAGGATGCCTTCAACCACGCCCGGACAATCGACATGGACACGGTCAACGCCCAGCAGGCCCGCCGGGTCCTGGACCGCTTGGTCGGCTACTCTTTGTCGCCGATTCTCTGGTCCAAAGTCAAGAAGGGCCTGTCAGCCGGCCGGGTACAGTCAGTTGCCTTGAAGCTGGTTATCGACCGGGAAAAGGAAATCAAGGCCTTCAAGCCGGTCGAATACTGGACGGTTGAGGCGGAATTCGCCAAGGGCAAGGACAAGTTCCAAGCGTCCTTTTACGGCGAAGACGGCAAGAAGACGGAATTGCCAAATAATGAGGCCGTCCAGAAGCTGCTGGCCAAGTTTGACAAGAAGCAGCCGTTTACAGTCAGCAAGGTAGTCAAAAGAGAAGTCCGCCGGCAGCCAGCCGCGCCGTTTACCACTTCCACCATGCAGCAGGAAGCCAACCGGCGCCTGAACTTCCGGACTTCAAAGACCATGAACATTGCCCAGCACCTGTATGAAGGGATCAGTCTGGGCAAGGAAGGCACGGTCGGTTTGATCACCTACATGAGAACCGACTCCAAGCGGATCTCACCTGTTGCCCGCCAAGAAGCAGCCCGGTTCATCGATGAGGAATACGGCAGCGACTTCGCGGTCAAGAAGGAGCGCCACTTCAAGAACCAAGGCGACGCCCAGGACGCTCACGAAGCTGTCCGGCCGACCAGCGTCTACCGGACGCCTAAGTCCCTGGAAAAGGTTTTGACCAAGGATGAGCTCCGCCTCTACACCTTGATTTGGAGCCGTTTTGTGGCCAGTGAAATGACCCCGGCCGTCTTTGACACTGTCCGCTACGACTTGACTCAAAACGGGGTGACCTTTAGAGCCAGCGGGTCAGTCATGAAGTTCGCCGGTTACACCAAGGTCTACGACAACAGAAGCGAAAAGAACGTAGCCTTGCCAGCATTGGAAGAAGGGGACGAGGTCAAGCTGACCAAGTCAGACAACAAGCAGCACTTCACCCAGCCGCCGGCCCGCTATACTGAAGCCAGCCTGGTTCGGGCCTTGGAAGAAAACGGGGTTGGCCGGCCGTCAACTTACGCGCCGACCATCCAGAACATCCAGTCCCGGAACTATGTCAAGCTGGAAGGCCGGGCAATCATGCCAACTGAACTGGGTGAGATCGTCGACGGCCTGGTTGAGCAGTTCTTCCCGGACATCACCAGCGTTGACTACACGGCCAAGCTGGAAGATGAACTTGACGAAGTTGAAGAAGGCAAGAAGGACTGGGTCAGCGTGGTTGACCAGTACTACAAGCCGTTCTCCAAAGAACTGGAGAAGGCCGACAGCGAGATCCAGAAGATCCAGATCAAGGACCAGCCAGCTGGCTTTGACTGCGAGATCTGCGGAGCGCCGATGCTAGTCAAGATGGGCCGCTATGGTAAGTTCTACGGCTGCTCCCGTTTCCCGGACTGCCGCCACACCCAGACCATCGTCAAGAAGGTCGGCGTGACTTGTCCGAAGTGCGGGGAAGGCGAAGTTCTGGAAAAGAAGTCCAAGCGGGGCCGGAAATTCTATGGCTGTTCCCGCTATCCAGACTGTGACTTTGTTTCCTGGGACAAGCCGATCAGCCGGGTCTGCCCGAATGACGGCCACTTCCTGGTCGAAAAGAAGCGCAAGGACGGCATGGTCGTCCTCTGCCCGAACGGCGACTACAAGGAAGAGCCAAGAGAAGAACAAGGCGAATAAGTTGAAAGTTAAAGCAAAGATGTCACCAAGGCCCTTGGTGACATTTTTGTTTAGAGCGTGCGATTAGGCAGGAAAGAGCTTTTTCGGTAAAATAGCAAGTAGATAATTTTTAAGCGAAGGATTGAAACAAATGACAGAAAAAGTTACTGTAATCGGCGCCGGGTTAGCCGGCAGCGAAGCAGCTTGGCAGCTGGCTAAAAGAGGAATCAAGGTCGACTTGTACGAAATGCGGCCAAAGAAAATGACTCCGGCCCATGAAAGCGGCAATTTCGCGGAATTAGTCTGCACCAACTCCATGCGGTCCAACCAGCTTTCAAACGCCGTTGGCCTCTTGAAAGAAGAAATGCGGCAGATGGACTCCTTGATCATGCAAGCCGCTGATGCCTGCCAGGTGCCAGCCGGTGGGGCCCTGGCCGTTGACCGGGAGCTTTTCTCCAAGTACGTGACCGGCAAATTGACCAGCCTGCCGGAAGTGACTATCCATGATGAAGAAATCACTGACCTGCCAAAAGAAGGCATCACTGTTATCGCGACCGGTCCTTTGACTAGCGACAGCCTGGCAGAAAAGATCCAGGACTTTGAAGGTACTGACAGCCTCCACTTCTTTGACGCGGCAGCGCCAATCATCGCGGCTGACTCCATTGACATGGATATCGTCTACAAGAAGAGCCGGTATGACCGGGGCGAGGCTGCCTACCTTAACTGCCCAATGACCAAGGAAGAATACAACCGCTTTGCTAATGCCCTGGTTCACGCGGAAACAGCAGAAATGCACGGTTTTGAAAACAGCGAAGTCTTTGAAGGCTGCATGCCGATCGAAGTCATGGCGGCCCGGGGGGCTAAGACCATGCTCTTTGGTCCATTAAAGCCAGTCGGCCTGGAGAACCCGAAGGACGGCAAGACTCCTTACGCGGTCGTCCAGCTCCGCCAGGACAACGCTGCTGCCTCCATGTACAATATCGTGGGCTTCCAGACCCACCTCAAGTACGGGGAACAAAAGCGGGTCTTCCAAATGATCCCGGGTCTGGAAAATGCCCGCTTCGTCCGCTACGGCAAGATGCACCGGAACACCTACATGGCCAGCCCGGAAGTCTTAAAGGCCAGCTATGAAGCTAAAAAGCAGCCTGGCCTCTTCTTTGCCGGCCAGATGACCGGGGTGGAAGGCTACGTGGAAAGCGCCGGCAGCGGCCTGGTCGCCGGGATTAACGCGGCCAGAGAAGCGCTGGGGCAAGAAACGGTTGAATTCCCGGTAACGACGGCTCTTGGCTCCATGGCCCACTATATTACGACCACTGATGCCAAGCATTTCCAGCCAATGAACGCCAGCTTTGCCCTGATTCCGGGCCTGGAAGGCAAGAAGATCAGAAACAAGCGTGAGCGCCACGAAAAGATCAGTGAACGGGGCTTAGCTGACCTGGCCGCCTTTAAGGCAGAGAAGCTGGCTGACTAATGACCCTTGAAGAGCAGTTTCTTTCTTACTTGAAAAATGAGCGCTCTTACAGCCCCAAGACCGTCCTGGCCTATCAGAAGGACCTGGCGGCGGCTGAAAAATTCTGGCAGGACAACGGGGGCTTTCCCGGCTGGGAGAAAATTTCCCGCCGGGACCTGGAGATTTACCTGCAGGCGCTGGGGCAAAAGCTGTCTGCTAGCACTTTGTCCCGGAAGTTATCCAGTTTAAAGTCTTTTTACCGCTTTTTGATCAGGCGGGGCTTGGTTAAGGCTGACCCAACCGTAGCCATTCAGCTTAGGCGGGGGGAGAAAAAGCTGCCGGAATTTTTCTACCAGGATGAAGTCGGCCAGGTCATCAAGGCGTTAAACGATGGCAAACCGCTGACAGTCCGCAACCGGGCAATCGTAGCGCTTTTTTACGCGACCGGGATGCGGCTGAGCGAATTGACTGACTTGACGGTTAAGCAGCTTGACCTGGAAAACGGCATGATTTTGGTGCACGGCAAGGGCAACAAGGACCGTTATGTCTTTTTTGACCAGGAGACTAAAAAGTACCTGGAAGAATATCTGCAAGAGTCCCGGCCAAGCTTATTGAAGAATGAGCCAGATACTGGGGCAGTCTTTCTAAATAAGCTCGGCAGGCCAATTTCCAGCCGGGGGATTGCCAAAGCCGTCCAGCAGATTTTTCAAAAAGCCGGCTTGACGGCTGGTGCCCACCCCCATGAACTCCGCCACAGCTTCGCCACCGCCATGCTCAACAACGGGGCGGACCTCAGGAGCGTGCAGGAGCTCTTGGGCCATGAGGACTTGTCGACGACCCAGATTTACACCCACGTCAGCATGCAGCATCTCACGGCAGAATATCGCCAGCATTTTCCCCGAAAATGAGGAAAAGTGTTATTATGAAAATGGCTGGAAAGCGCCAATCATTTCCGCTTTTTAGCAAGATTTTTAAATGACGCGATCAATAGAAAAGCAAAAAAACGGAGGAAGAAAATGACAACGATTTGTTCAGTAAAATACAATGGCCAGACGGCAATTGCTGGCGACGGCCAGGTAACCCTGGGCAAGAGCATTATCGCCAAGACCACGGCCAAGAAAATCCGCCGCATTTACCACGACCAAGTGGTAATCGGTTTTGCCGGCGGGGTGGCAGATGCTGTCAGCCTGCAGGAAATGCTGGAAGGAAAGCTGGAAAGCTACAGCGGCGATTTGCGCCGGGCAGCCGTGGAAATGGCCCAGTCCTGGAGAAAAGACCCGGCCTTGCAGAAATTGGAAGCCATGGTTATTGCTTTTAACGACCAGGACCTACTCTTGATTTCCGGCAACGGGGAAGTACTTGAGCCAGACGAAAGCGTGGTGGCCATCGGTTCCGGCGGCTACTATGCCCAGGCAGCAGCCGTGGGGATGCTGCGGCACGCCAGCGGGATGACGGCCAGTGAAATCGCCAAGGAGGCGGTCAACATTGCGGCTGACATCGATGTCTTCACCGACCACGAGATTGTTACGGATGAAATCGAGGAAAAATAGGGATGAGAGAGAAAACGCCAAAGCAGATTGTTGAGCTGCTGGACAAGTACATTGTCGGGCAAAACGAAGCCAAGAAGTCAGTGGCTATTGCCCTGTACAACCGCTACCGCCGGGCCCAGCTGCCAGAAGACGTGCAAAAGGACATTACGCCAAAGAACATCTTGATGGCCGGGCCAACCGGGGTCGGGAAGACGGAAATTGCCCGCCGCCTGGCCGACATCGTTGACGCGCCTTTCGTCAAGGTTGAGGCTACCAAGTTTACCGAAGTCGGATATGTGGGCCGGGATGTTGAATCCATGGTCCGGGACCTGGCCAATGAAGCTGTCCGGATCGTGGAAAAAGAAGAATTTGCCAAGGTTGAAGGCCAGGCCATCCGCCAGGCCAACAAGACCCTGGTCCGCCTGCTGGTGCCGGGCGTTAAGCGCAACAACCGGCAAAACCAGATGCAGCAGATGCAGGAAATGATGCAGAGCCTGCTGGCTGGCGGCGGGATGCCGGAAGAAACAGAAGAAGTTACTGACGAGATCAGAAACCAAAGACTCAGCGTGGCTGAAAAGCTGGACCGGGGGCTTTTGGAAAACGAAGAAGTCACCATCGAAGTTGAACAGGCACCTAAGGCCAACCCAATGGGCGACATGATGGGGCAGATGGGGATGGACATGTCCAGCATGCTGGGCGACATGCTTCCTAAGAAGAAAGTCAAGCGGACCCTGCCGGTCGGCCAGGCCAGAAAGCTTTTGGTCCAAGAAGAAGAAAAGAAGCTGGTCAACTATGACGACATCTACCAGAAGGCCATGGACCGGGCCGGGCAGAGCGGGATCATCTTCATCGACGAAATCGACAAGATTACCGCGGCTGATAAGCGCAATTCCGCCGGCGTCTCAAGAGAAGGGGTCCAAAGAGACATCCTGCCGATCGTTGAAGGTTCAACCGTAAGCACTAAGTACGGTCCTCTTTCAACCGATCACATCCTCTTCATCGCGGCCGGGGCCTTTGCCGAAAGCAAGCCAAGTGACCTAATTCCGGAACTGCAGGGCCGGTTCCCGATCAGAGTTGAGCTGGACGCCTTGACCAAGGATGACTTCGTCAGAATCTTGAAGGACCCGCAAAACTCCCTCTTGAAGCAGTACATTGCCTTGCTGAAGGCTGACGGGGTTGACCTGGTCTTTACGGCTGAAGCAGTCGACAAGATTGCTGAAATTGCCTTTGAGGTCAACCAAGGAACGGATAATATCGGTGCCCGCCGCCTGGCTACGATCTTGGAGAAGCTGCTGGAAGAAGTTCTCTATGAAGGGCCGGACATGGAAATGGGGCAAATCACCATCACCCAGGCCTATGTCGAACAGAAATTGAGCGATATCGTCAAGAACAAGGACCTGACCAAGTTCATCCTGTAAAGGGAAAGATTTTTGGCAAATTGTTCCTGAATTAGTGTAAAAATGCGATTGAGTTTAGAAAAAATAAGAGTATTAAGGGGCAAATAATGGATTATACTATCGAAAACGAGATTCTGAAGGTTACGGTATCAAGCCGCGGGGCAGAGCTGCAGAGCGTCATTGGCAAGCATATTGGAAATGAATACATCTGGCAGGCTGATCCGGAAGTCTGGGGCCGGCATGCTCCAGTCTTGTTCCCGATCGTGGGCAAGCTGAAGAATGATCAATACAGCTACCAGGGCCAAACTTATCACATGGGCCAGCACGGCTTTGCCCGCAACATGGAATTTGCCCTGGAAGAGCAGACTAAGGAAAAGCTGACCTTCCTTTTGACGGACACAGAGGAAACCAGAGCTGTCTACCCCTTCAAGTTTGAATTCCGGGTCAGCTATGAGCTTTTGAACAACATGATCAAGGAAAGCTTCCACGTCACCAACAAGGGCGAGGGGGACATGATCTTCGGCGTCGGCGGCCACCCGGGCTTTGCCCTGCCGGTTGAAGACGGGGTCAAGAAGGATGACTTCTACCTGCAGGTCAACCCGGCTAAGCCCCGGGTGCAGGTGCCGCTGGAAGGCGGCCTGCTCAACTGGGAAAAGCGGTCCCTGGCCCCAACTGAATCCCTGATCACCTTTACTGACGATCTCTTTAGGGATGACGCCATGGTACTGGTGATGCGGCATCCGGATAACAAGTTCTCCATCAAGACGGAAACCAGCCGCTTCCACATCAATGTCAGAACTGATTCAGCACCATACGTGGGCATTTGGTCCCAGTATCCAAAGACCGGCAATTACGTCTGCATCGAGCCATGGTGGGGGATTGCTGACCTTACTGACACTGACGGAGAACTGGAAGATAAGAAGGGGATGAACCGCTTGGCCAGCGGGGAAGACTTTGAAGCCAGCTTCCGCATGTCCTTCCACAGCAAGGTCCGGAGTGAATAAGAGTTAGCAAGTAAAGATCATTTTTTTGCATGAGCTGCCAGATTCTGGCAGCTTTTTTTATGGAAAAAAACTGGCCAAATATTCTGAAAGCAGGAATAAAAAATGAAGAAGCTGTACAGCGCCCTTATGGCGGCCGCCCTATTGCCCCGGAAGCAGAAAGCACGCAGAGCAAATGAGATTATTAACATCATTCTTTAAATCAAGACCAAATTGGGTCTTGATTTTTTGTTTTTTTAATCTGTGTTTTCCACAAACTTTTGCTATAATAGCGTTTAGTAAGCGGTTACAAGTTGGCCGATGAATTAAGTCAACATGGGGAAATAGCCAATGAGAAAAATCAAGTGTGAGCTTTGCGGGCAAAGAGATTTGTTAAAAGAAGGCAGCCGTTTTGTCTGCCAGACCTGTGGGGCAGCCTATTCAGCTGACCAATTGCGCCGGCAATTTGACCTTGCCGACCAGGCGGAGATTTATGCTGAAGCCAAGCAGGCCTACCGGGCCAAGCGCTTCAAGCAGGCTAGGCAGCTGTATCTGGCCTTAGCGGAAGAAGGGGACCAGCAGGCAGCCTTTTTCGCCAGCCTTGCTGGCAGCCAGCTCGACCCGGCGGCGGACTTTGCCCCCCTTTTGAGTCAGCTGCGGACAGCTTTAGCGGCCAGCCGGGAAAAGGGCGGGGAAGGCTACTTTGCTTTTGCCAGCCGGGCCCTGGGTGAAGTGATCATTTTTGCCCTGGTAGTAGAAGAAGAATGTGAAGAAGACTTTCAAAAGCAGGCTCAGCGCCTGGAACTCAGCTCCCGGCAGACCCTGGAGAGGGCCCACCAGAAGATGCAGAAAGAAGCTGGCCGGGCCTGGCTCTTGATGAGCCAGGCAGCCCACCTCTGCGTAGGGGAGAGCGATGATTTAGCCGCAGCCAGCCCATATTTCTGGGAGCTGGTCGATGCGATTATCGATGATTTGAGTATCAACCAGAAGCGGGGAACGATTGCCTTGGGCAACGTGAAAGAAGAACGGGCTTATTTTGAAGGCTTGAAGGCTGAGAAAAAGGCCAAAAAGCTGATTAATGGTTAACTTTTTAAAGTGAATCTTGGCTAAAGCAAATTTCTTGTAAAAAAAGACTTGCCAAGAGTTAAAAAGTTAAGTATGATATTACTTGGTCGGGGGATGCGAGGAGCCGTCCCTTGGTTGAATTGAAGATTGCGTTATAGCCAAGTGGTAAGGCAACGGTTTTTGGTACCGTCATGCGCTGGTTCGAATCCAGCTAACGCAATTGTGAAGAAGACACTCAGTCGGGTGTCTTTTTTTCTACTCTAAGTCAAGTGTTATCAACGATTTTAGGCAATTTTATTTTGAAATACGGGCCTAATCGGGAAATGGCTCCCGGAGAATCGAGTTAAATATCTGATTTAGGGCATGATAAATACAG